>ERZ724508.1506-NODE-1506-length-13666-cov-5.436191_pt1 | contig 13666 bp, 8 predicted proteins | sample MGYA00376041_ERZ724508 | MGnify/ENA primary metagenome ERZ724508 (study PRJEB28724, sample SAMN07190887) | wastewater metagenome | isolation source: effluent of sewage treatment plant in Hong Hong | place: USA: Christiansburg, Virginia | collected 2016-03-01 ...
AGTGTCCACTATTAGAATTAGGGTTCGCTACTCTACCAATTTGAGCAGCTAATGCTGAAATAATGAAATTATTAGTGTTAGGTTATGTTGAAGAATTTTGTTGGCTATCAAGGGAGACTTTTTTTGATAAGAAACGAGCAGTTTAATTATCAAAGCTTGGACTTCTTTTCAATTATATTATTGAATGTGTCCTACTTTAAGCATTTTGTTCTTGGTTAAAATTTGGATGAAAAGAATGTAAATTAGGATTGGGATAATAATTTGGCATATTCATTGGTGGGGCCATATACATATTTCCATAATAAGGATTGAAGAAAGGTCTTGGATGATATTATGCCTATTATGTTTTTCTTCGATTTTTAATTTTTAACTAAACTTATAGTCTCTTTTGTTAATTTATTTCAGATTTTAGTTATTAAATTTATTCACAGAGCTGTTAAGTTCGTACTTTTGATTCTCTTATTTTTAGTTTAATTTTCGACTATTCAAGAGATATTTTTTTCTTTAATTGGGTTTTAGAACGACTATATTTTTATTTGAAATATTCGTTCATATTTTTTAAGTGGATGATTTCATCCTTTTTTAGCCTGTTTTTATGCTACAGAATACGAATTTTCTATTCATTATCTCTTAGCAATTGCTTTCCCTCATTGTAAATCGCGAATGATTACCCTACCCATTTTTGAAATAGCTGAAGTTACCTCATTCTATTTTCTGATACCTCTCGAGGAGTTGTCTACACATTTATAGCTGACTCTTGCTTAATCAGATTGGGATAATGAAACTCCTGTCTAGATGACCTGCCTGAATTTAACCTGAGTAAAGTTTAATTATTGGAAAATTCGGAATATTCGAGTGAAGCTGCAGTTTCGTAAAACTTTGAAGATTTGTTATACCTAATTGGGCTCATAAAAGAGTCAAGCCCTAAAGATCCATCAAAGCTCTATGTCGTTTTTAGCATTTGCAATATAATTAAAATTAGGTAAAATTTAGTTTTTTTATTATAATCTTTCAATATCGATGCTGTACTACATCTATAATATGATGATAAAATTAAGATATAAACTTCAGATAAATAGCTAATCAGAAAATATCAAAAAGCACAAATATATTATGAGAAAGATAAAATTACAAAAAGTATAGCGGCTATGAAAATCAATGAATTTGATAGAGATACAGAAAAATATATTTAAATTAGCCTGTGATAAATTAAGAAAATTATAATATTGATAAATTCGATGGCAGAAGATTAAGGCTTTTCATAAATTTCGATGGCGTCTACTCAGCTAGGAAAATAATAATCAGGATAAAGACACTCGATAGTTAAAAATTATTATGTTTCTGTGATTTTGGTTTTGATGGGTACAGTCAATTATTATTTATAGGATTTTACTTCCTCGTCTTCGGCATAGTGTAGCTTGTAACTAATTACTAGTAAAACTCAGTTTAGAAGGAGTTCATTTGTACCTAGTACTAATGCCAAATTGTTTTTTAAAAACTTAGCTTTCAGCTCGATGAAGATGTTCATATTTATTTATCAAATACGGCTTTCACACAATACATTCTCGAAGCAGTTAACTACAAAAAATAAACCATTATAGCCAACTGCACTTAGTTTCTTACGAATTAAAAAGTTGTTAAATAAACTTCTTATAGTGGCGCAGCTCTAGTCTCTCAAGCTTCAGCTTATCCATGTGGTTAAATAGCTATGTCCTACCCAGAGGGCAATTTTGTGGCCAAAAATAATGATAACAATCAAGTGTTAGCAATAAATGTCGACGATTTATCAAATTATTAGTATGGGTTCATAAACACAGACTTGAATGTGCAATGGGCAAATGTGTAAAACTAGAGATTTCAAGTATGGAGCTAGCGAAATGTGGCAAGAGGAATAAAAAAATATTGGGGGTACATCTCATAAAAAATACCTGAGAACTTAAAGATAGTACTAACAAGTAATATAAACCCTTAATTTAGCACATAACAAAATTGATTCAAAATTAAGGAGCGGGCTCAAAATTCAATTAACAAATAATAAATCTTTATCAGGCTATAACATAGCGTTAGCAATTTTTAACTTTTTAGAAGCGATAATAATTTTTTTCACAGGTAGCCTTAGTTTTTGGATGATCGGGAAAAGAAGATACTTAGAATAAAAAAAATCTGCTTGTCACAGCAATGAAGAGGATAAGTCAATCAGATCTTAGGCACCTTAATATTCATATACAATTAATCCTTGAATTATGATATTTTTTATTCATTTATGAGTTTATATGATTAAAGATATAAATAGTATTATTCAATGATACCACTTCTTGAACCCAAATGTGACTTACTCACCTTCTAACTCCAAAGTTTTTAGCATTTCTTTAAATATTACTCGAATCTTCCCACTTTTACCAAAAGTTCCATCAATTTTTCCCACATCTCCATTCGCCAGGATAATTTCCTTTCCCACAAACTGCTGCACATCCATATCCTTTGCAAAAAGGTCCTTCACAATAATTGTATAATTGTCAATAACTCTATCGACAACACCTTTTTTAACTTTATCTTTAAAGAGTTTGACAAATTTTTCTCCTGTTACGATCAAATTAATAATTCCATGAAAAGCAAGCCTACACTCTTTCTAATCATTTTAAATATCATACTTATAACCAATAATAAAATTACCTTCGACTCCCCACATTTACTTCTCGAGAGTTACGATTGCAAAGACTTGTTCTTAATTATTTATTTCCTGCATTTTTTCTACCTTTTAAACTTTCTCATTTTTCTAATTTAGCTTCTAATCATAATCGTTTATAGAAAGATATTCGTGATCTAGATTCAATTTTTTCTATCTCGAGTAAAATAGTCTGAGTTCACCCATCACAGTTTGGTGACCAGATATTATATGAAATTTCATTTTGTTTTTTATTGGTCTTTTATAGAGTCTCACCTTGTTAATATCTAGAACAAATTTCTATATTTTTTTCATTGCATTCGGAAGGCATACAATTGCTCTTTCAATATTCTATGCCTATAGATGGGTCATTAACATGGCAACTCGATCCCCCTGTTGAGCTGAATTAATTGGTTTTCTAAAAATTTCCATTGACTTAATCTTTGATTTTTGTTGCACATCGCATATTTATACCTAATCTCCAACTTTAATTTTTCCATCAATGACTGTACCTGTCATTATTGTGCCTTTTCCTTTTATTTTAAAACAATGATCGACGAGCATTGTAAACTTCTTCTCATTTATTTCCCTTTTGGGTATTTATAGCTATTTTATTAGTGTCATTTTTAGATCTTTTGAATATTTCTCTATATCCTATTTCGCAGAGTAAGGAACCATGGTGACATTTTCTCCAAATTTAGTTTTACTAAATATTTTCTTGAGTGCTACTATTTTTGGAGGCAACAAATTTTGCTACAGGCAGTCAACTTTATTTAAGACCACTATTAATTTCTTGATGAACATTTCAGCCACGATAATGCACTAAGCAGTTTGTGTTTGAATGCCTTTGTTGATATCAACAACTAAAAACATGAGATCAATTATCTGCGCCCCACCTATAATAGTCCTTATCAAAGAAGCGTGGCCAGGGCAATCAACTAATGTGAATTGAAGATACTTTTCTTTTATTTTTGTTTCTAATAATTAGGACACTCTGGTGATAAATGATGAAAAACCTAAATCTAATGTTATTCCTCTTTCTTTTGATTGAGGGCTTTTATCCAGACTTGCAGTTGAAGCAACTTGAGTCAACACTCTACAAATGGATGTTTTGCCTGAATCAACATGGCCCAAAACTCCTACGTTGATGTTCATGCAATCATTGGGCTTTATCCCAGAGATTTATTATTTAGTTAGGTCAAACAACTATCTTTACATTATTATTATTATTTTAAGATTTTTTTTATGTACCAAAATATTTAATTTGAAGGTATATTTATTAATTCTTATATAGTTTCATCATGAACTCATAAATTTCCATTCAAGATTCCTTTCCCTCATTCAAGTGCTGCAATCATATCATATAAATCTTCGAGAAAGAAACCAATTATGGTAATCTGTTTCTGGGGTCAGTACAATCTTTGAATTAGTAAGTGATTCAGGGTTTGAAAATAAGCGCAGTGCTGACTGTCATGGATTAGTATATGTATGGGAAGCGCAATATCTCATAATCGATAAAAAATCTTCAAATAAAATAGTATAAGTGGATCGAAGCTGACGATGATGAGAAAGAAGGGATTGATAAACATTTTTAGGAATCATATTCATTCATCGATAAAAATTTGAAATAGCATAACGTGCTTGTCCACTGTCAAGCAGGAATATCCAGAAGTGCCACCATTGTTATTTATTATGTGATGAAAAAATTAAACTTGACACTTCCGTCTGCGAATAAGTTAGTGGTTTCGAAAAGATATAATGTATCCCCCAATTAAGGATTTTGGAAAAAATTAGAAATGTATGAAAATAAAATTAAAAATGAGTCTCCAGAAAATAATTTTGAACAAAACAGCTTTAGAGGAAAAATATTAGATCCTTTCTCGAAGTTTAGTACCTAATAATACCCTCAAAAATTTGCAAACCATATCGTTTGTCTGAATAACGAAGGCACTTTAGATTAAGGTAATTTATTTTTAGGTCAATTTTCCATATTAAAATCTCATTACCTAAAAAGTTTGAAGATCAAATCCATCATATCTGTAGTTTAAGAAAGTTACTACAAGAGAATGAAAGTAAAATAGATAATAGAGCATTAAAATATAAAGAATTATATGTGGCTTGATATAGAAGACAAGCCAAACTCGCCCCTAAACAAACATTTTGATGAAACTTTTGAGTTTATAGATAAAAATTTGAAAGAGGGAAATGTACTTGTGCATTGTCAGGCAGGAGTTTCAAGGAGTGCATCAGTTGTGATCGCTTATATAATAAGAAAATTCAAAGTAGACTGTTAAAATGCAATAAGTTTTGTCCAGTCGAAAAGAAAATATGTGAAGCCTAACGAAGGATTCCAGCTTTATCTGATATAATACAGCGAAAAATATATTGGGCAATGATTATTCATTAAATTTATTGCTAATAAATTTACGAATAAATAAATTGCATTTCAATATTTGATTATATATATTACAAGATACGCCAAATGGAACCATTGATAGGGAAGTACAAGAATGAACTTGGATCTACCATGTTTGTCAATAAAGTTTAGGGCAATACCTTCTATGGGTTCTACATAAATGCTGCTGGAGGTGATACATCTCATGATAAAAGCTATGAAGTTGTAGGGACACTTACTACAACAAAGGAGCAAACTTTAGTGTCGTGGTTTGTTAATTGGCAACCAACTGCATCTCAAACAGTTTGGAATGGCTATTTTGAAAAGGATAAAATATAGGCTTACTATCTGGTTAACCGAATTGGAAAGAATTAGTGGGAGAAGAATAGCGTCATTTCTGGAAAGGATAGCTTTAAAAAAATCTGATGATCTAAACATAAATGATAACCCTATTGGATATGGAGTTTATTTAATAAATTGGATTACAGTTAAAATAATATATTTTTCCCATCAAATTTCAGATAGGTCATACATTTTTAATAGTCAATTCATAGAGAAAATCAGTTTAAAAATTCTCAAAAATAATAAATTAATTTTCTATTTGTAGTATAAATATTAAGCCTATTTTCATAATATTAATTTATAGGAAGTTTTTCTATTTTTTTAAATGAAATTCAATTATTATTGTTTAGCTAATCCAATTTATCATAATTTGTTCAGCTATAATTGGATCTTCGATTCTTTCTAAAACTATTCGTATATTATCTGACGTAATTAAAAATATGATGTGTTATATCAGAAAGCTGACTGTGCAGGAAAATCGCTACAAAAATCATCAATATCTTTAAAAATGAAAATAGATTTAATCAGTTTTACTCTATACTTTTATATTAGCAAAAACATATAATCTGATAAATTAAAAGATTATGATTCAAGACTTTGTTTTTGGCGATTCAAGTCCCAAAGAAAAAGAGGATAACAGGCCTACTTACTGCGATCTTCTCGCTGACGATCTATATGTAGCTCAGTTTTTGAATGTTAATGATCTTAACTTAAACGACAGTCAAGACATTCAGGAGGAAATAATTGTACAAGAGTATTTGCCTGAAGATTAACCAGAAAAGGTCTAGGAAGTGCTAGTTCAAAATGGAAAAACCCATAAAAAACGATCATCTTTCCACAACTTTCAAAAACACTTAGTGACAACGATACGATCAATTATTGATAGCTCCAAGTTAGGGAAAGACTTTGAAACTAGTCTATGTTAAAAAAAAATATGGAAGATTTTTATAAATTCTAATAAAATTAATAAGACATTAGTGACTATGGTTGTAGGAGATCTAACCGTAGAGCCTTCTTCTAAAATATTTTAATATGGATTTAAAGACATCATCAGATAATTTGAACCTGAAATAATTAAACAAGCTCAACTGAATATTAATCAGTAAATCTTCAAGCAATTGAAAGAAGCCAATCTTGTATAAGAACTATCAAACCGAAGAATGAGAAACAAAAAATAATTTGTTATATATTTCCAGGCTTTTTTATAGGAGCTAGTGAAAGGAGAACTAGAAAAGAGAATGGCAAAGTGCACAAAACTTTTAAGAAATGAAAATTTTTGAAAACTATCATTCAACTTGATTTTATTATATTTCAATAGATATTAATAATTCTTCTTTTTAAAACTTATTAAATTTAATGTCTATCATTTCATTTCTTATTCGCCTTTATAAAGTTATAGAATTCAGTTAAGAAAACTCCCACTCTTTTTTTTAAATCTGCATCTATTACATTACCATTTGCATCAAAAAACTTTCCACTGAATATTTTTACAGATATTTAACCATCTTTGGTCGGCTTTAATAAATTCATTTTTCTATACTCCACGCATTGTCTAAAGTGATCTTGAGCTTTGACACCTCCCCCAGCTGCACTTGAAACCATAGCTCCTAGTTTCTGTGTGACTGGACAGAATTTGTTTTTATCTTCCCTTGATAGCCAATCATAAGCATTTTTTAATGGAGAAGAAATTGTTCCATTATACTCAGGCACAGCAAAAAGAATAGCATCACATTTTCCAACTTTCTCTCTTGCTTAAAGGACAGGTGCAGGATATCCTTGAGCCTCTATATCCTCATTAAAGACAGGAAATTGTGAAGTTTCAATCCATTAAAAGAAAAATCTCACATCCTTTGCTTAATATATAGTCTTTAGTAGGCCAGCATTTGTTGAAGCCTTCCTCAAAGAGCCGCAAATAACAGCTACCCTGTATTAAAACTTATTTTGTTGTGCGGATTCAAGATTTAGAATTTCTGGTTGACTATGACCCTCTCCCATTTAAATTTTATTCAATAAGAAATTTCTGATAGTAATTTAAAATTTAGTGCAAACAGAACAAGAAAAAATTTATAATATATTTATAATAAACAAAACCTTTTTCTAGTTTTTTTCCCATGAAACTAAGAGCGTGGAAGATTAGATTGAAGATTTTTGAATATATGAGATAAAAAGGCGATGGGCATAATATTATATATTCGATAATAATAGTTATCAAAAAAATAATGTCTCAGTTTTAAATCCACATTCGGCACAATAACGGTACGCTCCAAACAATGTCAGTTATTCCAAGTATGAACTTGGAATAACTAAAATAATGGATAGGAAATAATCTGAATATTGAAAGAAATTCATTTGAAATATATTGTCGAGGATAACTCCTAAACTGCAATAATAATAGCAATTCCATTTGGCATGTCGGTATTACATAAAATTGTATTATCGATGTTGGTGAGAAGCTAGACTGTTAGAAGTAACTAAACATCATTGTATAATACGGGATTAATCGAATAAACATTGTTATCGAAAAAGATGAAATTGTACGCTCAGTCAAATAGAAAATAGGAACTACTTTCGATTGCGATCCATAATAGTTTGATATCGTCATCAGAGATCAATTCATATAGAATGACGAGGAATTGTTAAGCAGTTATGGAATATAAAGTAATGAGTTGCTGCTAGTTAAAAGAAAAATATTTTTTAACTCTCTCGCAAGTAGCTTGGGGACTAAACTAAAAGTAGTTTAAAGTGTGGCATCAGGATCTGATAATAAAGAATAATTATAAAATAGCTAAAAAGATGGATAGTCCAATTAAAATGATGGGAAAGGATAGAAAAAAATAAATTTCAGTTCATCAATGCGCATTATAAAATAAATTAATTCAAAATAAAAATCAAAAATGAAACATTCGTCAATCGAACCGTACACAATGCAAAAAAATCAAAAAGATGAGATCGAATAAAGAGAAAGTAAGCGAGTGAGAATCTAGGACATCAAATAAACTATGTCGTTTGGATCTTTAGAAGAACTGAAGTCATAGTAGAGTTAAGTAGATTTATAGAATGAATAAAAAAATATGTATTATCGATTTAAGTGTCCATTTGGATGTAAAATAGAAAATGTGAAATTACGTCTAGCAAAAGCTTAAAGGCAAAGCGTAGATAAAATATAAATTATAGGAAGCTCGGATAATGATTTGGTTGAGTAACTGAGCTAGAATGGAGAAATAAAATGTTTGATCTATAGAGTTATTGTGTGATATTATTTAAACTACAATCCTTCCCAATTTTCATTTGTTTCAGATATTAATGGCGAAATATGATTAATATCCAAAGAATGATTACAGTATATCGTAATTATTTATTAACATTATGAACTAAACAGGCATGTAAAGATTATCGAAGCCCCGGCGTGTGCATGAAATCCAGGATAAAAATAGTAAAAAATAGTAATATAATCTTAATACAAATCCAGACATTCTTTACACTGACGATGAAATAGGCTTAGACTCGCAGGAATGCCGCATATGCCTCGAAGGACAATTCACTGATGCAGAAAATTCGAATCGATTAATTTCTCCTTGTAGATGCACGGGAAGTGTCCAGTATATCCATTAGTCATGCATCAGACAGTGGATATAAAAAAGCCGATAAAAAAAAATAGATCCTATTAAATGTGAGCTCTGCAAATAGCAAATCATGTACTAGCTAATTGCTAGACGCGAGTGCAATAAATGGTAGTCCATCAAATTCAAGATAACAATAAATTATAAAATATTTCTCTTTCTCTTTTTCTTACTTTTAATCAATTGTGGTGTTACTATTTATTTAATAGTTATTTTTGCTCATATTATCTAGCAAAGCGCAGAGCAGCCCAAATTTATTTAAATTGGAGTCTTGGCTTTCTCCATCATATTGCTCTTGGTCATCAGTTCTGTCCTCGTCAGTATCATTTTAAAATAATTCTTCTACACCAACGCGAAGAGGATAGGCGAAGTATATAGCTATAGGGTGAGAAAATTAACCAAAAATGGATCTATCGAAAGGAAATTAGAGTTTTCTAAAGCCCAAATCTTCCCTAGTTACAATTTCGCATAGATATAACAAATTGAGTGAGTATTTGGAACGAAGATACTTGAGCTTTTCTAATTGATTCTTTCTGAATTCTATTTAATCATCTATTCCAGTCTATCGTAGCTAATGTATAAATGAAGTATAATTATATTTCATATAAGATCAAAACTTGAATTACTTTTGTTGTTATTGTTTACATTAGTACTTCCCATTCCCATCCCCATGTCAAAAGAAAATGTATTCGTATTTTTCGAAGGGCTCGGGTTCGAAATGTTTCCATATCCGAAGTTTGTGTTCATGTTCATGTTATTATTAAGGTTGTAGTTCTGGCTACCTAAATTATATGGTTGAGACTCTCCAAAACTAAACTGATTATTTGCTTTAGGCTGACTTATATTCATATTTAGGTTCAGGCTTGCTCCAGTATTCATTTTATCTATATCAGCAAAAGGGTCATTGTTAAAAATATTGGAACTGTTGTATGCTCCAAAATTATTGTTATTCATATTCATATTCATATTTGTCATCGTACTTATTGGGGTATTGACTGGAGGACTAACGGGAATATTCCATGAATTGTTTGTGGAAGATTACCCCAGTTCGATACTAGCCCAAGGATCTAGGTTCATCTCATAATGATTTTGCTGCGGTTGTTGCTGGAAACTCTCTGGCTTCTTTATTTTTAATTGGTTCATTGATAAATCAGGTCCTTTTAGTTTAGGAATGCTTTGTTTTGTTGATGGAGACATTGGTTGATTAGACAGCTCCATTTTCGGCTGATTCCAAGTATTGGTATTCATACCAGTGGCAGGACCAAATCCACCCAAGTTACCTAATCCACTGCTTCCTCCATATCCTGTTTAATTTTTTATTGAAACACTCTCATTCATTTGGTTAAATCCTAAATTATAGTTGTTTCCTCCTTGATTTTTGTTTATTTGAGGCTGAACATATTGAGGTTGAGGTTGAGGTTGAGGCTGTGATTGAGTTTGGTTTGGTCTTTGGGTTTCAAAGCTAAAAGGTGAGTTATAATCACTATTTTTCTTTTGTAATTACGCCTGTGGCTGCTCTTGGGGAGATTGATTTTCTCCAGAACGTTGATTAGAATTATAATTAGATAAAAAATTATAATCTCCCTTTCCAATTGTTGATTAGGGTACTGCATTCTTTTTGCTTTCATCTTCAAACTAAAAATCTTTCTATGTAAATCCTGGTCCTTGAGATATCTGACTTTCATCCCAAAACTTTTTCCTTTCTGATTCTATTTTCTCTAGCATAGTTGACAATGCAGCCTTGTAATTATAAAAATCTTGAGGTCCAACATTTGGATCACTCAAATAAGGTAAAATTGTGGGAATAAGCTTTGCACACAATGTCTACGATGGTAAGTTTTTACCGAGCATTGTATAAATAGAAACAGTAATTGCATTAACAAATGGGTCACTGCCAGCTTTTTTGCAAGCCTATAACCCAGGGAGGACTATTGAAGTAATGGTTTGAGTATCAAGGATCTTGATTGTTTTCCTTAAAGCTATTAAACTTTTTTTGTAGATTTCTGAGCTTTGATCTTTAATACAATTCATAATTTTCGGGATCATCTTCGTCTTGACGAATTGATAATCCATTTTACTTAAAATATAATCTGTCTTATGAAGAGCTAACTCCTTCAATTTAGCAGGACAGTCAAAGCACTTCACATATAAGGGGACAATATACTGATTCAATTCTTGCATTCCAACTACCTTTTAAATTTTCTCCATATTATCCACGAATAAGTATAAGCTATGAGCTGTCATCTCTTTACCCTGAACCATTTTTTTAAGTGAAGGCCAAACTCGATCCCTAAATTAAGCTTCGCTGAGGATTTTTCCATTTTTTATGATTTATAAACAGATATATATAACACTAGGGATCAAATGTTTAAACTTTAATAAGTCCAAGAGCAAAGGTAGTACTTTTCTGGTTAGAATGCGAGGCTAGAAATGATTGAGGATACCCATCAAACCCTTAAGAAATTAGATTTGCTGCTTATTATCATAATTGGTTATATTTTATAGGTACCTGACTGTTAAGACAAGTTTGTCATTTAACCATTTTGAACTACTCAATTAATGCAATGAGGAACGTTTCTCTATTTCTCTGGCGAATACATTTTTTAATAATAGTTTTAATTACCTGTAGTTTTCCATTTTTTATAGACTTTCATTGTTAATTTTTTTTAGTAAATCTGATTAAAAATTTTGGTTATATTATGCTTCTGTTTTGTAATTTTTTGCCTCATATTTCCCAGTTAAAACTAGTAGCAAATCTAAAATTAGTAATCCAAATTCATAGACATCAGATCTTTTCTCAAACTTTTTCTGAGTTACTATTTATGGTGGGCAGAAATAATAGTTTGAGCATTTAAAGTTCTTTAACTCTTCGAGTCCTTATCCTCCATAGATTTGACTATTACTAAACCCACTAATTTTCCATTTTCCTTCCTTTGTTATGTAAATGTTATCGAAATTCAAACCCAAATGGACAGTTTTGACATTGTCATGCAAAAATTGAATTGTATCGAGCAGTGGAAATAAGTTTAATCGAAGCTAGATCTCATTAGATATAATCTACTTCAGTTTATTTTATTTGGCTAACATGGTCAAATTGCCGAGTATCTGCTAAGTCGAAAATGCCAGAATTTGTTCGTCTTAAATAAGAGCTTAGGAGATGGCTAAAACTCCAGGATGTCGAATTCTAGCTAGACTCATTGCTTAGCGTTTTGCGAATAAGATGAAATCATCTCTCTATGATTTGGACAAATTTCTTTTTTAAATTGCAAAGATTGTCGCCGGAGTGTTAGTATTTTGTTTGTGGCCATGATAGACTCTCCATATTTTTTCGCAACCCACCCCCGAGATAGGTTCTCCCTGTATTGCATATCCTTTGAGAAGTTGGTTTCCCATTCCGATTATATGATAATATGTAAAGTATATAAGGTTTATTACAAATGAATTATTAAATATTTTTCTTATAAATAAAAGCGATAAGGGTTTCTGCCTGTCCTTCTGCTAATAGAACAATAACGTTAAGAATTTACCTTTTCAATTTAAAATCATTATAAAACTTGGAATTAAGATTCCATCTGATGCAATAAATTTATTTATTATTATTTACGAAAGATAACAAAGCATGCGAAGTGTAAATATTCCTTAATGAAGAAAACATACTAAAAGCGATTGGGTTCTGTTAGTAAATCAATTAACCCTGAGAAAAATCCCAATACTTTACGATTTTATTTGGGAGCTGGCAATAATTCAGGTCTCGTAAGAAAGGTCCTCTCAACCCGCAAAAACTGGGAATAAATTAATGATAGCAAGTTTCTCTTCACTAATTTCAAGTGGCAGCAAACCAATAAAGGTTATAATTATGACAACTGTGTCGATACAAAAGTATTTAAGCATTGCCTTAATCACTTTTAGTTTCATCAGGAACTCTCTAACAAATAGTATCTTCTGAAAAATTTAACTGAGTATTGTGAAGCCAATAAGCTTAATGTGTTTGATTATGTCCCTGTTACTTATGTACTGAATCTCTCAGATTCTAATTTTGATCATAATCAAAATCAATTTTTGAAATTCTTTGAGCAAAATTTGCCCAAGGAACTGAAATAAGCAGACCGAAAGCATTGGTTAACTCTCCCTAGGAGAAAACTATCTTCAACAATAGATCGAAAACATGCTTACTTTTATTCAAGACCTGAGTTAAAGTCGGTATATAGCTCATAATAATCACAATTTTTATGGCTTTTAAAGCCTTCATTCAGAAATTGTGGAAAAGGAATCCATGTCTTTAACAAAATCGAAACCCTCGAAAATTTGATGAAGCATTACATTGAATAAAATTCTACATCAAACAGTATGATGATTAAAAGTATGGTGTAAAATTAGGCATTGTAAAGTAGAAAAAAACAATTTCGAATAAAAAATAATATCCAATACTTCACTTCACCTGCGAAATCTTCAAGTTACTCTTTCGTAATTCAAAAATATCTGTAAAGACCATTACTAATCGATGGTCGAAAGTTTGATATCAGAGTTTGGGTGCTCTTTACTCATGAGTTAAAGGTTTATTTTTTTAAGGAGGGGTATGTGCGAACATCATCTTCAATGTACTCTTTAAAAGAGGATAGCTTTTAAAATATAAATATTCATTTA
>ERZ724508.1508-NODE-1508-length-13658-cov-6.152834_pt1 | contig 13658 bp, 25 predicted proteins | sample MGYA00376041_ERZ724508 | MGnify/ENA primary metagenome ERZ724508 (study PRJEB28724, sample SAMN07190887) | wastewater metagenome | isolation source: effluent of sewage treatment plant in Hong Hong | place: USA: Christiansburg, Virginia | collected 2016-03-01 ...
AAGGTGTTGAAAGGAAAGCTTGCCCTTTAATCTGCTTGCCGTCTTTCAACTAAGGTTAGCTCACAGGCTTACAGTGACGACTATCTCAGGTTTTTCAACCGAATTGTATGCCTCATCGACTCTCTTCTTGAACTCGCTGAAAAGTTTTAACCTAAATGAGATGCATATTTACCTGTTTTCGACTGCAGCCGGGTTGAAGCCGGGCTTGAAGGCCCCACCGAGCCTCCTACCGCCTGCGATGAGCTCACCTTGAGACTCCTTGGTACGCTTTGCCTCCATGAACCTGAACGATTGTAAATATATTAATTTTCTTACAGATCTTAGCATCCACTTGACTTATATTATATAAAAGAATATCGGTGTCACGTGCCGCCTGTCGGTCGTATGCTGCCTTCCGGAAAGACAATGCTTGACCCGAAAGTACTGCTGTTTAACATTTTAAAAGTTAACATTGTTGGCGGTCCATTGATAAGGCGAATCGGGGAGCGACCGGCATGGGGTTTGCGGAGTTTGTAACCGTTGTGATTCAGCAATCTACTTTAGTTACGGGGTGTACTGCTCATCGATGAAGAAGCTGTGAATAGAACGATTCGGTTTGAACAGCAAGAAGGCATAGCCTGTTTTTCTGTAGAGTATGTACACGGAGTAGTAAGGGTTGTCGACCTGGGGCTTCAGCTGCAGAGAGCTGAGCATATTACTGAACAGTCTTGGTAGGAAATCTGGGTATTTCGATTTGTGGGACTCACTAAGCCGGAGTGGTAACTTCGAGAGAACGCTCAGATTAACAATAGAACTGGATCGGGTGGGTGGTTCAACTTTCATGAAGAGGGCATAGACCCCAACTGGCACAACAGCTCTGAGAAAGTTCTCTTAACTGCACTCGACCATGTTGCCTGCTATGAATTCCAACGCATTGTTTGAGAGCACCCTCGCGAGGATAAGCACTTGCCGAGATGGTTCTGTCGCCCACGTTTTCATGTATATCTTTTCGTTTGGTGCCATGACATCAATAGTCACGAACTGCCCATGATGCTTTTAAAGTTCAAGAGTTAACCAATCTTGGCTGCAACCCTCTGTCTTTTGAATAGCTCCCATAAGGCTGAAGTATCTGAGTACGTCGGACTCTTCGATGATCATGCTATCGTTAGTTTGGACTCTGGCCTTCAACGTTGCAGCTTGACTAGGTTGAACTTTGCTCCAGTTCTTATCGAAGGCTGAGAAGGGACCATTCCAGTCTCCCTTATTCTCCAGGTTGATGACTTCATAGAGCACTATTGGTTTGTTACTGTAAAGGACTTCGTGAACTGCCATTATCATGTAGAGCTCATCTTCAAGCAGGCCATGTTCCATTTTTTCCAGACCCTTCCGAGGTATGAAGCAGTTGGAGGATGACTCTACATCGATACGCGACTTCAATGCTAGGAGTTACGTCATTGACACATTATTGCTCAGTGGCCACATGAGTACAGGAGTGCAAGCAAGTGCCTCAACAAGGGGAAGAGGGTTTTAGGGAATCTTGGCATAGCTTCCGAAGGCCTTTGCAAGTGCTTTTTAGATGAGCATCGGGAATACTTCTCGGATACGGTAGGGTTTGGCATTGATTGGCATGCGATCACTGGAAGGAATATAATCGTCGATGATGACGTTGGTGAGAATGCCTCTGACCATCATGCGAAACTCGTATATGCCCTCCACAATCAGCGACTTTCTCAACAAGCTCTGAAAGACTTCTGGGTTGTGTTTGCGAAGCACGTACAGAGCGCTTTGCAATGACTTATTCGAGCAGCGAAACTTGTTCCACTCCTTTAGTGTAAGCTCTGAGATGTAGATAGGGTCTTTGACAAGAGTCCCCACCCGCTACCAATTGATCATTCGCTAGAGATTTTTTCCAATGCTAGAACTCGACTGCGGAAAGTCCTAATCGGAGTAGTTTGTGAGCCCACGTTCCCTGATACTCTGGAAGATTCCATGGTAGTTTAACAGTTTCACTTTGGCGCGCTGCCAACCCTGGAACTGAGAGTAAGGTTGTTGTGGATCGAATGGTACAAGTTGCTGCTGCTTGCTTCTGGTGAGCGGCTGCTGGCTGGAGAACTAGTAGTAGTAGGTAGATTCCGGCACCCTCTCGCAAATTGTTGTGTCCTTACAACAAAAAAACATAAGGCACTGTTGTTTATTAATAAGCGGTGTCGAGGGGTGTGTCAACACTAGATCATTGGCTGCTGGGCTGGCAGCTCGAGGTTAGCCTCCTTGGTGAGTCCTGTGACGGTGAGGTACACCTTCTTCCAATCCGCCCTGAAGGTGAAGACCCACAGTAAGTTCACGAAGACCTAGTTCCATTCGAGGATAACGATGTACTTGTCTTGCTTGTTGGAGTGGGGTTCGGTAATGACATCAACCAAGCAGTATAACCATACTGCACTTAAGTAACCACAGGTGAGTTTCTTCCAGAACCAACTGGAAGCGCTCATAAAGCTGCTGTCCCACTTGCGCATTTACGCCAGCAGGAAGGTAATGCGTACAGTCAGTCCAAACATCACCACGAAGAATATGACTGCGCAAGGAGTATGCAGAGGTCCTGTGTCGTTCGAGTCGATTGTGCCGATAGTTATGGTGAACGTGAAGATTGAGAACTGCGCAAGGTAGTACAACCAATTAGGAGTTTCGTAGGGGAACTCGATCCTACGTTGTTCATACTTGAGCCACCTGCACATTAGATATGGCTTACCGGAAAAGTGCGAAGTAGACCAGTGCCAGCATTGACGAAGCCGACAGCATACCAAACCTGAAGAGAATGTTCTGCGGGTAGGGACATGCAGTGTCGGTAACAGTCGACCACGGGAAGGCTGGTACTTACTTTTTGGAAACAGCCATGTAGTAGGTGTAGCATGGGAGGACAAGCATGAACGGCATATAAGCCCAGAGGATTGAGTCGAGGCGAATGCGTCCCTTAGCCATTTGTGTATAATAATTCATACAAGGGAGTACATCATCAAACACATATGATGCTGGTTAATGCGCCCGAACGACTCACGACGGACCTGTTGGTCGTTCATGAGCAACCATTCGTTTTGTTGACGCAGTATGGAGTAGTAGTGGGTAGATGCTGGATGAGGCTCTTTCCCGATTAACCCGATCAGATGGTATTCCACAGTTCGGGTGGCAAGAGGTGGTCCAAGCTGGAAGCTAGTGGGACAATCAATTGCGGCTGGGAAGGTAGAATTGTGTTACTAAAAGTTAAGCTGTGTGATATCGATGTTTACGAGAAGCAGGGTCGCTGGTTTGACTACCGAGTTTATCTGCAGTAAATTGTTGCATCTCCCGCAAACTTCTGTGGTCTGAGCAATGGAACTTGATATCCCTTCTTCCAGCCTCTCACAAGGTAAGCAGTTTAAGATATTAAACGGCCTGCTTCGAGTGATATCTGATTCACATCCACAGCATCTCATGCTTTCCTGGATCTGACCATTCAGCAGGGTGTGCAGTAATCGAGGGCTATTCACAAACTTCTCCTCCTCCTTCTTGAGCTGCTCAATCATCTATGTTAGGAACTACTTTGGTCAACAAAATACCTCAGAAGGTCGCCGTTCCTCCCCGGAGAAGCTATTCCTTCCGAGCTGGGTATCCAGGTGAACCTTCAATTTGCGTGGGTTCGCAACTGTGCCTGACTGCGACTAGTTCCCCAGTTCCATAATAAGCTTGTATGTTGAATGACTTAAGTCGGCATTCGATATCTTTCGCATCTTTTATTCGACGAGTGGCTGGAAGAACAAAAAGGCAAGCGAGGCGCTCAGATAGGAACAGTTTCCCAGATTAATTAGTCCTTTACGATAGGATCGACGACTCTATTGAGCACGTTAAGGCAGTTCCAGATTAGCTGCCAGATCAGATACACAAAAGCTGTATAGTCTGCGCCCATCCATCCCCATATTGTGCAGAATTACTTCATACTTATTAACCCTCGTTACACACACCTCACGTCGCTTCGGGTGACTCTTTATAACAAAGATGTCCCCATATATCGGGTTGGATATGTCTTGGTTCGCCATACAGTACTGCCTCACAAATCGTTGCTAGTCAGCTCGGCTGACATTTATCAAAAACCCGTTGGATTAGAGATCGATTTAGTACAGGAGTTTATCCTCGTCGTTGGGTAGCTTTTTCCATTGCTGGCCAATTCCACGAAAATAGAACGCAGTCTCCATATTAAACTTCCTCGAGATGTCCTTGAAGGATGCAGTGCGGTTATACCTCCTCAATACGAAACTGTCATCGTTGATGCAACCTTCCTCATAGATAAGCTATCTCACGAAGAAGGGGTATAGTTCGAGGCAACCACGAATGATACTTCGCTCGTAACGAGGCCCACCACCATAGAGCAGATGCAGTTTGTCGTACATTTGCGGAGTTAGCATAACATAGTCGTTGTGTCCATCCAACCCTCCTCTTAACTCTCCCTCGAATACTCCCGAAAGATCATGATTGTCGATGCGCCTTATACACTTCCACTGGTTACGGAAATGATTGTTGCACTTATCGAATTCTCGGTCCTCACCAACTAAATCGGGGATATCGATAGCTGTTTCGAGATCGCTGAGCATCCTCCTCATATTCTTGGGAGTGAGATCTCCTGTCCAACTATTTCTCCTGCCTAAACCAGGACTGAGACTCAAGTCAAACTTAATCTTGTACTTGGTCGCTGCGTACTGCTTGAAGCTGTCCCACCAGCGAGCCGAAACGAGACAAATCTTCTTCTGGAAGAGATCCATGTTGATGTATTCATTCCAGAGCTACTGCTCCAAGCCGTCGATATAATCCTTGAGAACCCTGAGCTGGATGCATTTGATACTGAAGTTATCACAGACCCAGCGCTTAAATTTTTAAAGTGAAAGATCGAAAGGAATTTATACTTCTGTGGGATGGTGTTTTGGGCTTGTATCGGCAGTCTACTGGCTTTGTTTCATCGTCGAGCGTAGCTTCAGCGTATTCTTATGGTCCTCCACAAACTTCTTTAGTATTGGCTCAGAGATGACCATCCCCCCCAACTCAAAATCCGAGTACAGGAAGAACAGTAGCTTGGATAGACACTCCTAACTTCCATAACAAAGCACTCGAAGTCCCTCCACCAGCTCCTAGTAGGTAAGTGCCTTTCTCCTGGAGATATTGAACATCGAAAATAGCCTGGTGACACATTACTGGGTAACAACTTGGGTACGTTGGAATACGGTAGGTGTTACAGCAGTCTACCGAACTGGTGGGGATCCATAGTAGCGCCAACATGACCACAGATTTGCTAAAATCGACGCTGCAGGAATCCCAAGCGCTGCATTGAGAAGCCTCGGGCGGTTTGCACACTCGAGTCGTCGAGATCAACAATCTCTAAGCTAGGCTGCTAGGTACTTGGAACTCCGGTTTGTTCTTTGGCGAAACACTCCCCCATGCTATTAATAAAATAGCTTAGATTTACAGTCGTATAAAAGTCAGTCACTGGCAGGTTGTTGCTCGTAGCAGGTTTCGTATATGCGGTTGAGGCTCTGGAATACCTCATGGCGATTGCTATTCTTTCCCAGCGAAGCCAACAGCGATAGTACGGCCTTCAAGTTTCTGAGCTTAGGCAGTTTGGTAGATTGTTCGAGCATCTTGGCGATCATTCTCACTTACTAGTGGCTTGCCGTGAGCCATGTGCAGCTGCTGATGAAGTGCTCGAGGTTCGTTGAGACCATGACCTTAAAGTAAATTCTGAGCAAGTTGCCAATATTAAGGAAGGAGTTGACATTGAGGTGTGGGAGGGCCTGGAACAACATTGCGACAACCCTGGGAATAAACCTCTCGGTTTCGAATGGTGTGACTGCAGAGTCAATGTAGATTTCTATGAAGATGATTAGCTGTTTGGTAAGGTGCACATCCTCCAATTCCAATGCCGTGAGACATAACTCCTCGATGGCAGGTTTGTATGTGCAGTTGAAGAGCACCTGCGGCAAGTACACGATAACCCGCTGCAGCACAATGTAAAAGGCTTTAATCAGTTCCGGGTTGAGCTTTGCCGATGTTCGGATAACTTCGAGCACAAAGCCCAAGAACTGCTGGAAGTAGGCTTGTAGCCACTCATCGATAATGTTCACTCGAGTCTTTTGGTAGTCGAGGACGCACGATAGCACCGACATCAGGTTATAGTTCTACAGGAGGTTGCTGCTGAGTATCTTCATGCTTTCGTTGAGAATATTGATCATTGTGGGAGTTGCAGACTCGTTACCCAACAACCTCACAGTCAGCTTCGTTGTCTTCGCGGAAATACCTATACAGTTGTTTTGGCTGTAGGTCAGACCCCCGCACATGCTGAGTACAATCTCGACGAAGTGGAGCACCTTATGCAGGAACGGATACACTGCCACTTGCTCGGACTTGGAGGTGGAGTGGTCGATTGTCTCTACTACAACGCAGAGCCGAACAAGGTTACTTTGGATCTTCTTCAAAGAAATTGGTGTTTTGAATGAGTCATTCATAGTCTTTGTTACTTCGTCGAGAAATTGGCTGATGTATCGTGCTCGCAGGTCTAAGCTTTTAAAGGCTTGAATAAATTCGACGTGCCCAGCGATGAATTTGTTGAGGGTTTCATCAGATAACGTCTCGAGCACAGGGCTCATGTATATTTTTAGAAGGCTGTCAGCTAGTTCCTACATGTTGTGGCCACTGATGCACTCGACCAGGCTTACAAAGGCATAGGATGCGTAACTACTGACTGCAGGACAGGCCAAACTGCTGATAATGTATCGAGACAGCTGCTATCGGAGTACGGGGCATTTAGCTATCTGCCTGCAGCACACCACCAACAGCTTCAAAGCCTCACGATGCACTTGCTCGCCCTTCAGCGATGGAATACAGCTGAGGACGGCAGCTATAGATTTCTTGCCTTCCTCAAGACAGAGTTCATTGACCGATTTGGTGAGGAACAGTGCCAGTTCTACTTGGTGTTCACCCTGTTCTGAGTTCATGGAGTTTCTGAGCAGTTCAAACACTGGTGCGAAGTAGTAGGTATTCCCTTATTCAGTTCCACACTGTTCCGTAAAGATCTTATAGACAGTCTGGAAGAGGTCAACAAAGAACAGCCGGTACTACTTGAATGTCATGCGACCTTTGTCACCACTGCCAGCGGCTTCTAGCAGCTCCAACTCTATGCTGCTTTCTGGCTCCTAGTTTTGTGGTCGCTTCGAAAGATTGCATTTCTCAAGTGCGCACTGGTACACCTTACTGTAGTATTCCACCAGTCTTCGGAGATCCATGCATCGCTTCTTGTCAGCCTTCTTGACAGCGACATAGAAGTCTGTCCAAAACTGAGCAGCGTGGTGGCTGGTGTCCATATCGCTGTGTTAGAGAATCTTCAGCATCAAATTGAGCATTCTCTGACATGCTGCGTCAGGCAGGGCCATGAGGGCAATCGAGAATACCTGTAGCAGTTAAGCCAGCATTTCGGCGAAGTGCGATCGGCTTGCCTCCTCGTTTAGAATTTGGTCTGCAGTGATCACCAGCAGCTGGATCATCTCCGTGAATGACTGAATTTAGTTCTACGTTGGGTATCCTGTTTGGTCATTACTGCATTTTCTGCGAGGAATGTTTTTGAGATCCTCAAGAAGTGCGTCGCAGCACTTCTCAAAACACAGCTGACTGTTCAGGTAGGTGCTCATCACAGCCTGAAAAAGCGAGTGGTTGCCTAGCAGGGGCATTCCCATCTCGATCCATGTCCGGATGCTCTCCAGCGCCACCTCAGCCTTCGATGGAACTTCCCTAAGTTGCATCAGTAGTGCAGTCAGAATCACACTAATTTCCTGCCATTTCTGTTGGAACTCTGCCTTGACTTCGCTGTTGATGGAGCTATTCGAAATTTTCTTGATTTAGTCGGCAATTTCGCCTAACAAAGTGGCGCCTACGAGCATCCTTTCTGGCGACTCTTTCATAAATTCGACAATCTTGGAAAGCAGCTCCGGCTCGTATTTGTTGAGACATATGCAGCACACTGCGGCTGCTTTCTGAAGCATGTACAACACCTGCTTGCTGTTGCTAGCCGTTGAGCATTATCTCTGCAGCTCTCCAAACGTATATCCCGTGAGTTACTTGAGTTGGTCCGTGGGAAGGGTAAACACTGCAGCCTGCGCCTTATTATAGAGGAGCTGGGCACCTAGAAACCTTTCTTGGTGGTTGCTTGACATCAGTAAATCCTATCTAACCAACTGCGAGTACCTTCGCAACTTGCCAGGCTTCTTGGGTTTGCACGAGCTGCAGCAAGAACTGGTTGGCTTGTTCGCGCAGTTGGGTATCTGCAACTGCCAACTGCCCATAGGCGCCAAGAAAGCGAGAGGTCAGCTGGTTCATGACTATTATAAACTTAATACTCGAACAAGAGAAATGAGGCACGGTCAGCACAACCTATCGTACTCCTGGGGACTGTCCTCCAGCAGGTCGCTGGATCTCTACTCGATGGTTTGCTGCCGTTACTATTTCTTGCGGCTACGTTTTTATGTGAAGGCTGAGACGTTTTCCTTACTACTCCGTTTTATTGGCGTGCGAAGCGAGAGGTTGGTGGAGTCGGTGAGGTACCTGTCCAACTCGTTACTGGAATCTTCGTTAAGCTTACGGTAGAGTTTGAGCTCGATAGTCTCAAGTTGGTTGCATCTTCTCTACAGGTTGGTGCCGAGGCTGAGCAATTCGGAGCGCTCGTTGGAGAGGTTGCTAATGCAGCTATTGAGTTGGTTGACGTACTGTGAGATAACCCGTTCACGCTGATCCAGCTCCTGCTCCTTTAGGGTATTACGCTCACCCAAGGCAATGAGCTCGATATTACGCTCGGAGAGTTGTTGCTAACGCTTTTCGAGTTCCGACATCGACTACAATATTTCTTCCTCATAGGAGTGGATACGCCCTTCGGCTTCCATGATTTATTTCTCGCGGGATTCTAACTACTTCCTTGTGGATTCACACTGCAGTAGCTTTGCACGGCACGCGCTCTTTTCTGCTTCGAGTTGACACTTTAGAAAGTCTTGATCGCGGGTGGTCTGCTCCACATATTTGCATAGCTCCTCGACTTCCTGCTTGCGCCGGTTAAGATCTGTGCTGCGAGCATTATAGGCCTCTTGTGACTCGTTGATTCTGGAGCGGATTGCATTCAGCTCCTGACGCTAAGATTTCAGCTGTTCGGCAACCTACTTATCACAAAGGATCGTACATGATTGAGTTCAGAAGTGTAGCTCGTCATCTTGCGGTTGACTTCAGCTTCAAATAGTAGCCACTCGCTCATCTTTATCTCAATCCGGTTGTCGAGGTCCTTCAGAATCTTCTCCTTCTGGGTCACCAATTGCAGCATATGATGACTCTGCGCTTCGATCGTTGTTGGCTTCGATGGCTTGTTATGCGGTGTGGCTGACTGTTTTGTCCATTGCTGGCAGCTCACATGCATTGCGTTCTCTTTCTTCTTTGTTCGTTCAATGCTGTTGGTCATCTGTTGGCGCATCCCGCCAACGTTCCGACCTTTCAGTCTTGAGTTCACATGATCGCCTGCCAGTCTGCTATGATTGCGCTTTTCGACAGACTATTTAAGCTCCGAGCGGGAGATGTCCTTCGAGGGGCGTGGTCGCATGCGAGCTCTCCCACCTTAGTGGGAATTGTTATCGCTATGAACGGACTTGGTGATGGACTGTTCGTAGCGTGCGAACTATTCGAGCGGTATGTATGTGTGTTTGCTTTGTAGCCCTCGACTCAGGCTCTCCTCCATGTTAATTTTTAATACTAAAATAAAGAAGTCGGCAAGTTACCATTCGGCGTAGAATCAGAAGATACCCCTTGCGACTAACTGCTCGATCAACTCCTCAAGATATTTCTTGTCGGTTTCGTCGAAGTGGGCGAGATGTTCAGAATCGACATCCAGGACACCAAATACCTGACCGTCCTTGACAATCGGCACAACTATCTCGGAACGAGACTTGCTGCTACAGGCGATATGTCCAGGGAACTTTTCGACGTCCTCAACAACGATGGTTTGATTGCGTTACCATGAAGCTCCGCATACACCTCGACCCTTGGCGATGGTAATGCACGCGACGGGTCCCTGAAAAGGTCCAAGGTACAGTTCGTTACCTTCGGCATAGTAAAAGCCGACCCACCACCAGTTGAACTGTTCCTTGAGTGCAGCAACGATATTGGCGTGGTTGGATACCTGCTTGTATTTGGTATCGACAAGAGCAAAAATCTGTTGTAGAATGGACTGGTAGTCTTCAGCTTTGGACTTGTGAACGATGGTGAGGTCCTCACTGTGGTGCTCCTACATTTCGGATGAGATTAAATTATTTGGAGAACTACATAGTGCGTAATATTTACTAAAATTTCTGGTGTTGTATAGTCGATATAGCGAGAAGGTTCCCTAAATGCTGCTGACTTAGAGAAAGCCGTTTAATAGAACTCATATATACTGCCTAAGACTTATATCACTCCTTGAGCCAGTGTCTTGACATTATGGTCTTCATTATCTAGTTGGTGCCTTCAAGGATCTAGTGGACTCGGATGTCTCGGTAGTAGCGTTACAACTCGTATTTCGATAGGTAGCCGTATCCGCCATGAATCTGGATTGCTTCGTCAACGATGTCAGTGCAGGCATCCGTAGCGTAGCGCTTCGCCGATGCCACTGTAATGCTCTTGTCGCTGTCATTGTCATCGATAGCTCGTGCTGCCCTTCTTACCATCAGTCTTGAGCATGCCAACTAGGTACCCATGTCAGCCAGTTTAAACTCGATGGACTGGAAAGACGATAGCTTCTTACTGAACTGCTACCGATATTTCACATAGGAAAGGCTCTTCACGATGGATACTGCAGCTGCTCCCAGGCTCAGGCTTGCGATGTTGATCCTGCCGGTATCCAAACCCTCCATCGCTATCTTAAAAGCCTGTCCTTCCTTTCCAACCAAGTTGCCAATCGGTACCTTACAGTCAACAAACTTCACAGGGTTAGTTGAGTTCGTCTTCCACCCCATCTTCTTCTCTCCTTATCCAACCTCGATTCCTCCCTTAGTCTCGAACTTGTCAACTAAGAACATGGAGACATCCTTCTCAGAAGTCTTGGCTATCACAAGGAAGAGATCAGAAGTGCTTCCTCCAGTAACAAAAGCCTTTTCTCCATTGATCGAATAACCATCCGTGGACTTTATAGCTGTGGTTTTGAGTCCTCGAGAATCGGACCCGCTTTCCGGCTCAGTGAGGCAGAAACTCACGAACTTCTTCATCGACTTCAGATCATCTAGATACTTGGCCTTCTGTTGTTCAGATCCGTACCTATCCAGGATGGAAACACACAAGTTATGAACTGACAATGTCGCTGCATAGCTGACACTGGAATGCGACAAAGCCTCAAAGATCAATGAAGCTTCCACACGACTGAACGGCTTGGCACCAACAAATAAAGCAGAATAACCGAGCTTGGCTGCTTCTCGGAGAGATTCTTTCGGGAATATGCTTTTTTCATCCCACTATGCTGCTTTGTCCTTGACTGCTGCAAGCGAGAAGTTGAGGGCTTGCAGCCTGACTTCATTCTCCTTGCTCGAAAGGGAAGAAACGTCTTAAAGCCTGTTGATTGATTCGACCGACCACTTGGAAGCTCCATATCGATACAAGAGCCTTCTAACGATCATAGGAATTAACATAGGACTGGAGTCAAGTTGGATGAATCAGTGCAGAGTAAACGGTATCCGAATATTCTTGGCTTGGACAATCTACTTGATTTCGTGCGCGATAGCCTGATCGTGGTAAAGGTTGTTCCTGATGATGACAGTAGAGACATTTCCAATCATCTTGGAGTACAGGACCATGAGGACGCCTTGGGTGGAGATGCTGTTTCCAACCAACTCTAATTCCTTCAGCCGAACGTTCATTTGGCTGAGGTAGAAGCACCCCAAATCACTATACTTGCCCTGAACGTAGCCAATATTGTTGCGGTTGAGCATCAACGTTTCCAGCTTTGGCCATTTACTCTTAGCCAGATAGTACATTCCCTCTCCTTCTATGTTATTGTAGCCTACGCTATCACATAAACTGTACAGAAGTTCGCAAAGTAAAGGTTTGGCCAGTTCGTTCGACTAAGGAACTGCGCTCCTTTATCGCCGATATTGTTCAGGTCTGGGTTAACTGAGAAACGTACTCAGATTTATGTTTTCTAGGTTCGGCCAGTCAGACTTTACCAGATGCATCGCTCCAACACTTCCGATATCGTTCTTCTCCAAGCTGATTGACTTCAGGTTGGGCCAATGGCACTTCTGCAAGTGCATAACACCCTCTGCACCAAGGTGGTTTATGGAGATGTCTATTTTGGTGAGACAAGGCCAATCTGCTTTTCTCAGGGCCTCTGCAGCAAGATGCGTAAGCTTGTTTGTGCCTACGATGCCATCATCTGTTACTCAAGTTTATCGTCTCCAAGTTCTTCCAAGGGCACAGAATTAGCCATTGCACACCTTCGTCTCCGATGTCACTCATGTCTGCATGATCATCCACTCCTTACTGATATTGAACTTGGTGAGGTTCGGCCAGTTGGCAGTTTCACTGATTTCCTTGGCTCCCTGTGGACCTATCCTACCACTTGTCTTTGCACTAAAATTGACAACTTTCTCCTTCTCCCCAAACGACTCAATAATGTTCTTCAGCATATCAATTTCAACTGGTGTCATGCACCCATCGGACCAAGAGTATTCCAATATCGAATAGTGATAAAATGCGGCAGAAATTCCATATGGATAAGTACTACGACGAGCTCGGCAATGTCGAGGAGAAGTTGAACCGTATCAAATCGGAGAAGAGCACTAAACAGATCAAACCAGAGGACAGCCGTGGAAATCTTACTCCTGTGGAAGTTTCTACATGGACTGCCAACCGCTCGCCAGTTGTGGCTACTCGACCATATGTTGCTGAGAGACAGATCCGGCCTCTATCAAAGTAGAATGATAGCTACAGTCGTCAAGTTAAACCTCGAATTCGTTTGGACAGTCGCTATGATCGGGACCCTTCCTTTGTAGACACGAACCAAACTGTCATCAAACGACCTAATGAGCTTACCACTATCGAAGACAACAAGCTCGAGGAAAGCTACAACGAGCAGTTACGTCAATAAAGGGAAGGAATCGGAAGGAAGCTACCAGAAAATGAGTTCGGTCATTATTCCGCAGTTGATCGAGTACGAAAGCAGTCGGTGATAACCCCTGCTAGCAAGCCTCCAGGCAACCGTCCGAGCGAATAAGAAGAGATTTTCATTCGATAAACGAATAGCCTCTACCAGATAAACTACCTCAGTTGTGAGGAGCCGATTAACCAGTTAGTGCAAGAGCTGCGCCGCCGAGACTCAGTTTACAAGGTCGTCCAATAACGGTTCCCCGACGAGCAACCAAACAACCTGCACCGCCACCTTGAAAACCTGTTCCGGAGATAGGCTATCCTCACGAAAGTGGTCGATGAGTTCAAGAAGCTCAGCAACATTCAGCTCGAGGACCTCGAAGAGCTGCTCTATTTTCTGAAGAATTAGTGATAGCTGCATGTTCAATCATCGTCGTAGTCGTTGTCAGTGCTGGGATCCATGACTTTAGCGTTGCTATTGTTCAGGATGTGGCTGGTGATGCTGCTGCGCTTGTCCAGCTTGT
>ERZ724508.1509-NODE-1509-length-13642-cov-5.415397_pt1 | contig 13642 bp, 21 predicted proteins | sample MGYA00376041_ERZ724508 | MGnify/ENA primary metagenome ERZ724508 (study PRJEB28724, sample SAMN07190887) | wastewater metagenome | isolation source: effluent of sewage treatment plant in Hong Hong | place: USA: Christiansburg, Virginia | collected 2016-03-01 ...
TAGGCTGCAAGCTGCTGGACCTGCTCGACGTACCCATTTGAGTTGATTCAGAAACAATAAGATTATGTGGACCTGACCATAACATTCAGCTTGCCCGAGGACACCAAAATCCTGCAAGGCGTGCCGACGGTGCGCCTGCTATTCTGATGACCCTTGAATACAGATGAATTATAGTTCGTAAAGAATTAACCATCAAACCAGCAGCTGTTGAGAAGTGTGCTCCATGTCGCCGACAGTACGGTTAACTGCTGACATAAACTGAACATAACCGGTGTGCCACTTGTCCAGCATGCTGTTTTTGATGACCACCTGCTCGTAGTTGCTCCGTAGAGTGCTGTACTCGTTCAGCATAGTGCGTTTGTCATTCTCCAATGTACTGATGGTCTCGGATTGGTCCTTTTACCTGCGAGCGAGTTGTTCACAACGTCGACGTACCTCTGAAACCTAGTTGGTGAGTTAATTTTGTCGGTCTCTCTCATGCAGCATCTGTGACTCGAAGTTTTTACGAGCAAGTTCCAGTCGAGTCGATTCTTAGGTAACACGGCTTTGCAATTGCTAAATCTATCGTTTTAAGCTCTCCCTCTCCATGCTCGAATGCTTTGTACCCTCTTTCTCGCGGGTCAGGCTTTTGGAGAGTGAAGTAACCTCAGCTATGAGGGTACCACATTTCAGCTCCAAATGGTTCTTTGAAGTTACCGACTCTTCGAATTTGACCTGAAGGGTCTGAAGTGTGCTATTGAGTTCATACACAGTTTCGTTGGACTGTTCGAAGAGAGCAGTCTGCTTGAGCAGTTCGTTTGTGAGAGTCGCTATCCTACTCTCAAGGGTGTTTAAGGAGTGCTGCAACTTCTCGATCTAGTTGATCTTATCCATCAGCAACCCCGTCAGTCGTTTATTCTCCTTGAATATTTGGTCCCACTTCTCGTTTCGTTCCCTGAACTTGTCGTTTTAGTCGGTGAGTCTCTTCAGCTCACGGTCTAGATTGTTCGATAGGATGTTCTTCTATTCGAACTTGCGTTCGAGGGCTTTGAAGTCGCGCATTTTTTAGTCAAGCTGGCGCTCTAGCCCAGAAATTGTTTCTTGATATGTTGCTGAGTGCTTTGTTTGCGAACGCATACGATTAATATCCTAAGTGGACTGGTCCAAAAGCTCGTCTTTTTCTCGTAGTGAACGTTGGCAGCTCTGCAGCGCAGACTCAAGTTAGGAGATTCTTCGATCCTTGACACTTTGGGAACTCACCTGAAGCTTCAACTTCTGCTGTGCCTCCAACAAATCCTGTATCCTGGTCTGAAGATCATCGTTTGTCATGAGGGCGTTCTTAAGCTTGATCTGGACTTCAGGGAGATGTTCAAGCTCCCTGTTGACTGAGAGATAACTCTCCTTCCACTCCTCGCATTGTGCCTAAGCTTCGGCAAGTTTATCGTTTAGCTTACTCCTCTCAGTCGAGAAGTTGCTGGCAGCCTGCTCCAATTCCAACACTTTGCTTTCATAATTCTCAATTTTGTCACAAAATTGACTGATCTTGCTCTTTAAGTCCTCGATGGTCTTGTCCTTCAGTTTGGTTTCATTGTCTAATTAGATTACCTTCTCTTCCATCCACTGGAGAGAGTTAGCAGTACTGCTGGCCTCCAGCTAGTACTTTTCCAGTCTGTCGCGCTGCAGCTGCACTTCCTCTAACCTCCCCTCCAGCTGCTCCACCTCGTTCTGTTTCTCTCTCAGCATCAGGTTCAAGGTTTCATTTTCAGCCTTCAGCACTGAATAGCTTTCCCTGAGCCTGTTAATTTCAATGTTCTTGAAATTGATTTCCTTGATGAACAAGTTCTTCTCTGCCTGCTCCTTTTCTATGCGGGTTGTGATCTCACTGCTGACATTACTCACTTGCACAAGCTTGCCTTCGTAGAGCTCCTTTAGCCGATTAATCTCCTCGTTGGCTTGGAGGAGATCGTTTGAAAGTTGGCAGTTCGTCCTTTAGTAATTACTGCACCGTTCTCTCAACAGTCCCACAACGTGATCGTTATCCTTCACTGGAATTTGGAGATTGGCTGTCGAATAATGTTTGCCAACCATTGAACTGTCCTACATAGCAGTCTCAATCTGCTTTTCTGACATACACTCCATCAGAGTTGTCTTGTTGACTCTACTGTACGTGTTGGTCTTGAGTGCTTTCGAAACCCGAGCGATACTTCGACCACTTTGACTAGCATTGGACTGCCTGCTTGTCATGCTGATATCCATATCCTCACGAACTGAGCGAGCTGCTTTAGCATGCTGATCCAGGGCCATCGGTTAGTCGTTCTCCGTTACTGCGTTTCTGAACCGATACTGGTTAGAATAAGAGTTCCTCTCCGCCATCGTTAACTCCTGATTCAAATTTAAGATTCAACTAAAACGGACACCTTATAGTCAGAGAGGCATTCTGTCAGAATTCAGAATGCCTTTCTTGATGATACGCATGATGCTGGGGTTCTACAAGGCTGCGGCAACCCGCTCCTTGTCCTTGAGTTGTTTGTTGATGTCCAGCTCATTGACGTGCGTGCCAGGGCTTACTCTGACATCGGTTTTGTATCTACCACTGACTGAGCGGAGAAGTTTGACTTTGAGCATGAGCCCGATCATTTGTGCCATTGAACAATGCGGGATTGTTGGAGTATACAGTACTTTGATCGTGTTGCCCTCCACTTAACATCTATCAACATTGACCACGTCCAGCTGTTCGAGAGTCAAAGGGTACTCTGGATCGTTGATGTGCCTGATCACTTCGAAGATCTCGAGCGGGTCTATGGGATCATCATGCTCTTCGTCTTCCTCCTGCTTGCGACGATACTCCTGCTCGTACGCGCTCAACACCAGCTGCTTGTGGACTGATGGTCGCGGATTTTACGGCGCTTTCATGTTATTATTACATCTCAATCACAGTCAGTCCTGGTCGTCAGAGTTGTTGTTGTAGTTGTCAAGCTCCATCAGGTATTTCTTGTTGGTATGGAGGGTCTCATCAGCCAAGCGGACTTTGTCTGGGTTGATGCTCTGAAGGCTGTGGGGTTTCTTGCTGTTCTATTTCTCCTTCTCAGGACGAGGGAGGCCTGGAGGTAAACCGGTGGTAACTACTGCTGGTTTGCTGGCTTCTATCAACCCTTGACCATCAAATTTAAACTACTTGGTAGTCACTACCACACCTTCCTTCTTCTATTTCTTCTTTTCGCCTTCACTGTTGATGTCTTTGCTCTTGCTACTGATCTTCTCTAGCTTGCCAGCATAGACAATCATCTCTTTCCGCAGATCCTCAATCTTCTTGTTCTTCTGGAGCATCTGATGAAAGGTTGTGAGCATTTTCACGCCAATCGATTGATATGTCTTGATACTGTAGAAATCTTCCCCATATCGTTCGATGCCCTTATCGTCCACCTTCACGTTCTTATGGAGACCTGTTTCGAGAGTGTAGCAGTAGGGTGAGCTGGTCCACCGGTGCACAACAACCCTCGCACAACCCTCCTTGGACATGTCTTCATTCCTATCTTTGCTTGACATGTGCTTCTTGCTGAAGTTGCAGCTATTGAACTCGATTTCCTCACAGTTTTGGGACAGCAGTTTGGCAAATAGAATACTCTCGCCTTGGAGCCTTGTTAGTGGAATACTGTTGCCATACAGGAAGCAACTCTTCTTGTTACCGTGACCATGCAGATCGAAGAAAGCAAATATCTGTTTGCGTGTGCTTTCCACAAGCAGTTTGATCGCATAGCAGGAAGGTTGTTTCTGAAGGTCGGGTAAGTGGTAGAATCGGTTGAGGTTTTGCCCCAATGCGTCCATCCTGTTGTTTCCGTTGAAGACTCCGTCGGGGTTGAGTATTGGTACGATTAGGAACAAATACTCGCTGCGTAGCCTTGCTGCCACCTAGTCAGAGCTCGTGAGGAACTCAAGCATACCGTTGAGAGCATGACTTGCGCCGACTTCTCCAGGATGCACCCTCGATGTTACCAGAATTATGGGCTTGTCGGTGTATCGGAAGTGTTGTTACTTCTCTCTTTCAGGGAACAGATTTTCAATATATTCCTCAGCCCGATTGGCAGCAACCTCTGCCGAACTAATGGCCAGTAAATGCAATGGTCGTTCTACATTAGCACTTACTCTTACTTTAAGGTGAATACACCAAGGTCTCCTTATTGAAGTACAGATCCTTGCTTTTGCTGAACAAGGCAGTCAGTGAATTCAGGTAGAGATCGTTCTCTTCCACCGACCATGGAAAGATCAGTGCAATATAGGTTCGTTTTGATTGTGTCAGCTGCACCTTCAATCTCATTCTGACATCGCCGTCAACCACCTCCATCTCCACAGGAGTGGGAAGACGTCTCCATGGTTGCCCCTCTTGCCTCACTACTGGTCGATACAAGTCGTAAACCTTAGCCTGCCTATCTTAACGAAGTCCTACGAAGGAGAGCAAAACGTTGGCCTTATCCACGAGCAGCTTGACGGTCAGATCTTCGTACTGCCCTTCGATGCAGAAGTAGAACCAAGTTTTGGTGCTTGGCTTGTTATCCTTATCGCGGCCCATCGAAACCACTACTTCCTGAATCGAACATTGCTGCTACCTCTGTCTCAGCCCGAAGCTATGCATTGGCCATATTGCCACTATCGAAGTCCCCACTGAAGGTAAGTTGGTGACCGAGGTAGTCCACCAAACAGGTGTTCTTACGCTGCGAGAGCACCGCTGGGACTTTCTCCATTATTTAAACCCAACTATACTCGGGTTGGCAGATCAACCGATAAATGGAAGAGGCAATATTAGATCAGGATTGTTCGAGCTGGAGTCCTTCCTCCTCGAACTCTTCCCAAGGTCGGATATCGTTAGGTTGACGCATAGGTAGCGAGTGCCTCGGAAGCCTTTTTTGGGTGTTGCGCATACTTGATACGTTGGCTGTTTCACGTTTCTTTGCCAAGGACATGAGATAGTTATCGACGCCCTCGGAAGAGAGATTTCGTGTATGCTTGATTGTGAAGTTGGGTTTAACTTATTCAGCGAGAAAGCTTTTTTCGAGGAAGATGTTTTGTTCAGGTTTCATACCTGCCGTGAACGGTCTTCTTTCAGCTCGGATCGGACTCATCCTACATGTCGATAATCTGCACTAACACTACGAGTACATGTTGTCGAGATTGGGTTCCGGCTGATACTTAGAACTTGGTGGCCTGGAATTCGAGTGGATCAGTTGCTGCTTTCTCTCTAGTTGCTCCTTCCTAAATCGTTTAAGTTAAGCGTCAGCAATGAGGCTTTCCACTGCCTTATCAGAGTACAACGGCTCATGCAACTTAGCCGCACCGCCAATCCTCACCTCGTTGGCAGTTTGGAAGCCTCTCTCGAGGTACTCCATATACTTCTTCCGCAAGGTGTTCATATTGTGCTTTTAGACCACTTCCGATACGCTAAATTCGCTATCCTTCCTCCAGGTCTCTTGCTTCCTCGGCATATCGATACTTTTCTTGTTCCGGATGATTTGGCCAATGCGGTTCTTGATCTTCCCCTTGATAAGCAGCTTGCGTTGTTACTGCAAAGATAGCTTGGCGGTGACCTCATCGTTGCGGGAAGCAACCAAAGGTTCATACTGTCGACTTCGATTGTGTATGGGACTATTGACACTTCTGCGGAAGTGGATCACTTGTTTGTCTTATTGTGCTTGCATAATGGGCAATCGATATTATTTCCACCAGCCTATCAAAAGCACCTGACGATAAACCGTGGAGCTCCCGTGTTAGTCTATAAACATCCTTTTTACAATCTGTCGTTACTTGTAGTAAATGCTTTCCGTAGTTAATTGGTATTGGCGTGCTCTGATATGGGCACCCAACCGGAAAGTATAATTCACTTTGACAAATATAATTAGTGTTGTTGAATGGGAAAACGCAAGTTCATCGACAAGAAGAAGGCAGTCATGTTCAAGCTGGTGCCAGCGATTGATAAGAACAACCAAGAACGGGTGCTCATCCAGTACGTTGAGACCAAGAATTCCAAGCTCTCCGAAAAGGAAAAACAATAACTCAGGAAGGGTCTCTCCAACGAGAACGAGTTTGATATGCGAAAGGTCGAACCGCCAATGGATGACAGGTTCGCTGGCATTCCTCCTGAAATTCTCGAGAAGATTCGCGGGAGGAGCGATCTAATGATTAACCAAATTGGTCGGGGAAGAGGAGGCAAGAACAATTAGGATGACGAATAAAGTTAGGAGGATATTCGCATTGAGGAGGTGGATGAAGAGGAAGGCGCGGAAGACGCAGAAAACGCTGATGAAGAGCCTGATGCAGAGCTGGATGAGGTCGAAGAAAATGGCTATCTGGATTCGGAGGAGCCAGATGAATGGGTTGACGACGAAGACGAGGATGACGTCGATTCAGAAAACTGTGACCATATCGAAGACCTCGGCGAGGTTGAAAAGCCATCAAAGCCCCCAGTCTTTGACGATGCTGATTTTCCAGAACTTCCTGACACTACTACCATGACGAAATAGCAATTGGAGCTACTTGAACAAGAAAGGTCATTAACCGAATAGCAGCGCCGGTTGTTGGATGTAGTATTGCCTGAGGACTACAAACAAATGGAGTTCAAAGGGATGAAGATGAAGCGCTTCGATGAGATGGGTCTTCCTCTCGATGATGGTGTGGACTACAGCAAGTACTTTTCGCGAGGAGGTGGTGAGGTGATCGCTTCGATGTACTCGGAACTGCCACCAGTAACAACACCCGACATCGACTACAAAGAGTCTGAGCTACCAGAAGAGGCTAAGGAAGTCGAGGACATTCTTAATGGAGGAGAGGGCTACTAACCCCTTGAAGACGATTTCTTCATTAAACTCATGCAGCAGGAGGGCGCTAAAGTTGAAATTAAAAAACCGGTGAAGCGTATTGCTGGGAATACTCGAGAAATGCAAGTGAAGAAACCAAAAAAGCCGGTAGTCACGAAGCAACCAGAAGAAGCCTACGAATAGGTCCAAGAGGAGAAGCCCAAACTCCCAATTGAAGAAGCTGAGTATGAGGATATAACTGACGAACAATTGGACTCCGCCCTGAAGGACTTCGATGAACATAAGGAATTTTCAACTAAAGTGAAGTTCGATTTGTCGCGCAATAGCAAGTTACAGCCTCCAACGCCCGAAAAAGAAGAGTAAGAGGATGAGTACATACCGTTCCATGAGCTGTCTAAGAAGGAAAAGCTCCGGTTTATGCGTAACCACAAGATCACTGAGCCCTAGGATGTCCAACAGGAAGAACTTGAACAGAAACTGAACAGTGTGGGGCACTGTATTAAGCCTGAAGAAATGCATCTTAGGAAGGTCTATCCAAAAATTCCTTTGGCTGAGGACATATGTATGCAAGCGACCCTAGCAAAAGACTCCGAAGAGTCACCCATCGACTAAGAGAGTTCGAGTGACCATGACGACATCGTGTCGTATCGTATGAAAAATTCCACCATCTGCACAAACCTCAATATCGTAGACGATAGGAAGCCAAAGAAAGTGAAAGACTCTAATAATAACACTATTCAAGATTCATCGGTACTCCGTGCCATGCCGAAGCCTGCGAGAGAGAAACGTAACCGAAACGAAACCAAATAGGAGAAAAAGGAGCGTAAAGAGCGTTTGAAGTAGTTCAAGAAGGAACGGAAGGAAGTGAAGAAGGAGTTCATGGAGGAGCTGAATCAGCAAAGAAGAGTAGTGGATGGCAATGCTACAGCCCCATTGTATGGCATCAGTCGTATAAAAATCCAGTGATGTTTACTGACGATAGTCTAGCTCTCTACTGACTTCGTTCCGTATCATAACCTTCCAATTTAAAGCCCCGCATTCCCCACATTATATTTATTCCCCAACCTCATGTAATATTGTGAATAGAGCAGCTAGCTGTTTGGCAGGATGCCCTGTAAAGACAGCCTATTCGATGAGCTTGATCGTCTCACTGGGCTGGTCGGTGGTGAAGAACGGAAGAGTTCTGGTTCTAGCCATGATATCGGACACTCTAATGGACTGTTTGAGCAGGAGTCGGCGGCTTGTCAACTGGAGCTGCTGCACTACCCAATTGAACAGTCGCCGGCAGAGTATCCTTCACCAAGCGTTACATTGAGTTCTGTGGATGAGAAAGGCGCAAAGAACGAGACGAAAAACATACCAAAGAACTATGGCAAGGCGATCTTAGGCCACATCCAAAAGAGCAGGCTAAGAGCCATCCGTCTACTGCAGCACCTACAGATCGATAGCGAACGTTTCTTCGAGTTCATGCAACAACATTCACGCAGTATCAACTCCATTGCCGACCTGCGGTGGCTTTGGAACGGAAACTAGTTTAGCGAGCCTATCCGGATTCTCTCGTACGAATTCATGCGTAAGCACTCTCTCGCCTACATCTTCAAGAGCCGCATCAAGAACCACCTGACGCACATAAAGTACCGCGAAAAGTTCTTGGATGGGCTCAAGCGTCCGGGTAGCTTCCGAAACATCAAGGACTATTGATATTGTATTGGATAATAAGTTGAACCCATTCTCCTTGGCACCCTTCGTGACCATCAAATTGCTTACCTTTCTGACGTCAATGAAAAGGCTATTGGATGGTCGTTATTGCCACTGGAATCGTCCCTCAGCTATCAACATTATCACCAAACACGAGTAACCTCAATTAGACTGTCGTTGGCTGGTAGACTCAAAACCCTCCTCAACAAAACCGAAGATTATACTTTGATAAGAATATTCCAATGGCAAGAATGTATGTCCCGGTCGTTGACATTTCTAAGGCACGTCATTTCTGCTGAGGCTTCACCTTGTAGTTGTTGCTGTACTTCCTGCCAGGCCGTGCAGGCTCCGGCGCAAGCTCATGTTCTGACAACTTTCGGGGTTGGTATGTGCCCACCGGAATACTCACGGGTGGGTATTGCTGCAGGAAGTTTTGAGGGTGGCTCTTCTTGTTATTATTCAGTTTCTTGTTGAAACCCTCCACAAACTTCAACGATTGGAAGAACTTGATATCGTGATTGCAACTAAACATCTCGTAAGGGATGTAATTGTTGCAGCTGGAATCAAAGCAGACGAGTGGGCACTGCTGCCGGTGCTTTTCAAGGTAATGTTGGTCCATCCATTCGCTGGTGAGGTTCTGCTGCAGCCTGCTCATAGTATCGTTTGTGATGCTCCATATTGGTTGGTCTTCAGCAACGTTTCGGCTCAGAGCGAACATTGAGAACTATCCCTTTACAAACTTAATGTGGCCGTGGGTTGAGGCTGTGTTGTTGCTGGCGACTGGAGCTGGTTCTTCCTCCTTTTCTTTATCGGAACCAGAGCCAAAGATATCGTCGTCGTTGTCTGAAGCATCTGAACTGTCTTTAAAACGGTTGTCATCGTCAGGTTCGTCGTCTGCAATGTTTAATATCTCATCTCGGTGGGATGACGGATCCTCCAATCTTGACACCGGCGTTGGCAGTGCTGTGTGTGTCTGCGTGATTTGAATAGTCCGTTTAATGTCCACTTCTTCATCGGAGTCCTCAGATTTGACTATGGGCTTGGACTGAGCTCGTGTGACGCGTTCTTCTTACTGCCGTTGATCTTACTATTCTTGCAACTTCATCCTCTTACGGAGCTCTTCCTCTAAGAACTCCTTTTCATACTGCTTCAACTCGCCGATGTTCTTGCGTTCAATGTTCTGCACACGGTTGGCGATTTCCTGACTTATCTTTTCTCCTAGCTCAACCTCACCCTCTGATTACCAGTCAGGCATATCAGCATCGTCAAATTGCTGGGTTGGGTTATAGGCTGAGCCCACTTTAAACGAGTCGTTCTGAGGTTTTCCGCTACGAAGTTGTTCTGGGTGCATCGACATCTCCATAAAGAAGCCTGGGAACTTCTCTGTTAGTGCCTTGATCTCTTCGTTAACCGGGAAGACCTCGAAATATTTGCGTAAGTCCACAACCGGTCCTTTTTCTTGGAAAGTGCTAGTTTGGCGTGGGCGTGGCTTTGGAGCAGGCCGTTCAGGTTCCTTGGTACGATAGTAGTTCGGAGGTGGTTTCTATTCCTTACGTCCGAGAGTGTTGAGGTCAGCCTTCACAAACTTCTTCGTCATGGCAGAACAGGATTATATAATACAAAATTACCTCGCCGCAGCAGCTCTCCGTGTGGCAGTTAGCTTCTCAGAGAACACCCAAGGAGGCAACAGGAGGCGAAAATATGAATTCCAATTCTTCGAATTCTAACAACCTTCGAATCAGGAAAAAAACTGATTCACTCTCATCAAAACTGACGATGGTTGGCCAAAGCTACAAGCCAAGGCTGCCACTCGGAGAGTTGGAAGTAATGCAGCAGTGGAATATCATCAATTGGTGTTGCGAACAACGACGGTCAGTCGAAGTCTTCGTAGTTTATGAGAATCTGATGGCTCGGGCTCGGCACACCTCTCATCGCTACGAGCTGGCCCTCCTCCATGAATTCCTCTGAGTCGTATCTAGAAGTGGTGTAGCCAAAGCTCAGTGGTTCAGGTAGCCACGAATCTTCAGTCTCAAGTTCGACGGGCTTGGCAGTTTGTTGGAGTACACGGAGCGGTACCCTTGGCATCTCCTGCTTCCTTTGATTCCGCAGGATAACGAACGGCGGTTGGTGGGTCTGGCCGTTCTGCTTTTTCATACGACTAACGAACAAAAAATTAATGTTAATTTGGGTTGGTTTCGCATTGATATTTATAATGGACTTCGAAGAGAGGCTGCGACGGGCGAACCTCCTGGAACGATCGGTGGAAATGGCTCTACAATGTATGAAGCTATGCGACACTTCACTGAAGGATAAGTTGGAGGATCGCGACTCAGAGTGCATACGTACCTTTGATCGTAAATTGTAGGGACATGTGGCTATAATCAGCGGTTTATTACCGAAGGCATCGCTCGGTTTACGTTGGAGATGCAGCAATAGCTCCGCCGGAATTGAGAGCGTGATTGTACAGTTAGCATGAAACAATACCATCCTGCCATTACGAAATGGATATCTCTGAAGGTGTATCTCGCTACTACTGAAGATACCTTCACGTATTTAACAGCGTGAATTCAATACTTCCCATAACTATTAATTAAGGCGATGGCGACCAACAAGGATTCTGTGGGACAGCAAGTTCCACCAAATCTTCAGATGCAACAGCCATTCGGATCGAACATTCAAAGGGCAAACTCGGCCTTCCAAAGCGGGTTCAGTGGCTTCGTATCTAACTGGTGGGGCTATGCAGCTTCTTTCGGAATAGCTTCCCTCTTTGCTGTGGGTCTGGCTTTTAACTTTCGATACAAGGTATCGAGAGCCGATCAATGGATCAGCAAGACCGGGTTGTTCGTTCAAGATGTAATCATTCGCAAGAAAACATTCGTCTGGCCGTATCAAAACTACAAGTTCATATCTTTAAGTCCGTACACCGTAAACTTTACTGTGACGGCAATGTCCAACGAGAAGCTGGAGTTCGGCATGCCTATCGTCCTCACTATCGGTCCCAAAGACGATTACACTGAGCTGGTGAAGTACTCGAAACTCACTCATGAGCTTAGCCATGAATCTGAAATGCAACTGGTTCGGGGTCTTATTGAAGGAGAAGTGAGAGCCTTGGCCGCTAACATCCGAATCGAGGAGATCTTCCTGGGAAGAAATAAATTTAAGACCGAACTCTTCGACAATGTCGCATCGCATCTAAACCAATTTGGACTCACAATTTACAACGGAAACATCGAGCAGCTGTCTGATACAAAGGGTAGTGGATACTTTACTTTCCTCAGTCAACGTATTCAAGCTGAAGCTGAAAATACTGCGAAGGTTGAGGTTGCCGAACAGAACAAAATTGGTAACATCGGAAAGATGGAGAGGGAGGCCGAGACAAGGCAGCGAATCGCTCGTATTGAAGCTCAGACCCAAGAAATCGAAAATGCTAATCGACAAAAGATTGAAATCTCGAAGGCAGAGCTCTCACGAATCCAGGCCGAGCAAAAGTTCATCATCGAAAAGGCGAACTTAGAATCACTGAATCATGCCAAGATTATTCAGATGGAACTCGAGAAGGATGTGGAAATTAAGCGTGCACTTCAGCAGACCGAACAGTATCGAGCCAAAGAAATGTCCAAGACCACAGTCGAGGCTGAGATCAAGCAAAGGCAGGCTTAGGGTGTTGGAAATGCGTTAAGAGTCGATGCAGATGCCAAACTTTATGCAGTAGAGAGAAAGGCTGAAGGAGAGTTCATTGCCTTGAAGAAGAAGGCAGAGGGTGAACTCGTGGCAGCTACAAATAATGCCCAAGGTGCTTTGATTGTGGCTACTAAAGAAGCAGAAGGACTTGAGAAGAAGGCTCAGGCTCTCAACAAGCTTATCGCTGCCTATGGGAACCCCCATAACTACATTATGTCCAGGTTGGTTGATGAGCAGATTCTTGTGAAGATTGCCAAGGAGAACGCTAACGCACTACATGGATTGAATCCAAAGATTACTGTCTGGAGCCAAGATGGGAAGGATGCGATGCAACCGATCAAAAATATCGCACAGAATTTAATCCCAACACTGGACATCGTACGCGATCAAACTGGCTACAGCTTCCCAGACTGGCTCATAAAAAAGCACGAGGAGAGCACAGACAAAAAGACGAATGAAGCCAAGGAGAGCACTCCACTAGTATCTGAGCACAAGTCCGTTGAAGAGTCCAGCAAAAAGAACTGACAGTATTTCATGTTGGTCCCATAATTTCAAAGTTACATTTTGTGCCAAAAGAACTATGGTAACGATGTGGCTAAGATCAGGCTCAACAAGCACCCGTCGCTCCTGATCTGAACATTGATGAGATTCTCAAGGCCTTTTCGACAGTCGAAGGCGCAACAGGCTACATTGTTCTCAACACTGAGGGTAAGTGGCATTCGATGTAGGCATCCCCGTCAAGAAGAGCACCGGAATTACTGCTGATAAGGCTCTTCATATGGCCGCACTCGTGCAAGATCTATGGAACGTTAGCAAGAAAGTCATCACTAACGACTTGAAGACTCCAGATGTACTGCAGGTTTGAATATCAGAACGCCCTCGAACTGATCAGAATGCGCACCAAGCACTATTTCGAGTACATCATCACCCAAACACCCGGAGGAGAAGCCACTTTGCTGGCAACTCAGAACTGCGTGGTGGCTGCAGCGCCTGTCATACAATAATCCAAGGAAGTAGTCAAGGAGGTCGTTGCCAAGGAATAGTGATGCAACTCGCAAATCATTGGATCTTCATCTGAGCTGTGCGTCAAAACGGGTCAACACTACTCCAAAGGCCTGCAGCGGTGAGAGTGGGTGCTGCACCTCAATATTGAACACGTTCTCAGACTACTTGACCAGGCGGAGGTAGTTGTAGTCGTCTTAAAATACTTCCTCGTCTACCAGGTCGAAGTTCTTTTCAGACTTCTCACCTTAGGATCGACGTCGGTGGAGGGTTCTGAGTAAAAGGATTAAATTACAGTTGCTGTTCCTTCGATAGGCTATCGAACGTAAAAGAACGGATATGGTCGGTGCGTACACCTACAGAAACCTTCACGGGGACTGTCACGCTCATGTTTCGCTGCGCTTTGTCCTCGTTGAGCGTGCCATAGTTGACCTAGCCACAGATGAATTTGAACTTAACATCTTTGCCCTGATCCT
>ERZ724508.1511-NODE-1511-length-13642-cov-4.314418_pt1 | contig 13642 bp, 22 predicted proteins | sample MGYA00376041_ERZ724508 | MGnify/ENA primary metagenome ERZ724508 (study PRJEB28724, sample SAMN07190887) | wastewater metagenome | isolation source: effluent of sewage treatment plant in Hong Hong | place: USA: Christiansburg, Virginia | collected 2016-03-01 ...
TCCGAAGAGGGGAAACAATCCGAAGAGGGGAAACAATCCGAAGAGGGGAAACAATGCTTGGAGAAAGACGATAACAGGTAAGTCGACCCAATGTTTTTGGAGTTCTTCAAAGTAGCCGACAGTTTCACTGCCTCATCAACAACAACAAACACCACTATTGAAGTGTAATTGAAGGCGATGAAGGAACAATTTGATAAGACCCAACTATTCAGATAGAACTCGGTGTTTAACAGTCTAAAGGAAAGCAATTTTAAGAAAAAGATTGAGAATTAAAGAGGGAAGCCCAACGTGCGTGATATCAATCTTGAACAGTTTTAGAAGTTGATCAGTGGCTCTTCAGGTTGCTTCATTCGGAAGAGGCGAGTGAAGTCATCTGGCAACAAGGAGGAACAGGAAATGTTGAGCTCAATTCCTGAATTCATCTTCGAATACAAAAATAACAGACTCTGCCAGATAACGATGGCCCATAACGACCTAGAGATCGACAGGGATATCACCTGCAAGATCCGTAGCTATTTGGAGGAACTTGGAAACAATGAGGAAGATTATGGACTATATGCCAAAGAGGTGCAGTACTATGAGGGGCACACAAAGGTTCAGTTGTACAGCAGATGTGAGTGCTCGTATCAGGTCGAGGAGATGTAGTTGCTCAAGAAGATGCAGCTGCTGAAGGTACAAGGCACAATTTTGAAGATGCAGATAAACCAACTCCTGCGAGATGAAATCAGCAAGAAGGAATTCAATGAGCAGAAGAATCACTATACCAAACTGATTAACAAGTCTTACAAGGAACCAAAACCATAGCAAGAATAAGAAAGGAGACGTAATGACTTCAGTTACTTTTCCTAATTGATCCTATTCGGATAGCCCGACCCAGACTCGGAGTAGCTGACGGGTTTGAACTATAAGCCAGGGAGAGAGAGAATCATGTTTGGTTGATCGCATCTGTGTCTTACTATGGGGGAATTACTCTGTATCTAGATTGTCGAGAAGGTCTATCACACGCCAATTTGGTTAGTTTGAATAGTGAACGATATAACATGGAAGCTCACATTCCAAAGTATGACCTCTTTCGGGAATACCTTACCAACGTGATATACAACCCCAATCCCCTCTAAAAGCGAGGGTCAGAATCGCATCTGGTAAGTGTGCCTCAGTCACAGTCGGACACTGCAGTAGCCTCCGAAGAAGTTAGGCAGATGCTTTACACTATCGATCTCGCTTCAGTTGAGAGATGCATCATCCAGCTACTCTACCTACTCAGCCTCAGGGTCCTGGATCCCAAGAACTCAGCCCTAGATCTGTCCCTTCGCAGTATCAAAAGCATCGATTTGATACTAATCAAGGTTGAGAACCCATGTCCGGCTTTCAACGAAGCGAGCATTATCAGGAGCTTCGAAGAAGCTGTGTTTGAGTAATGCTCGGAAGGATACTTCATGAACGTGTTAAAGTTGGTTGTCAAACAAAGCAATATTGAAGATTGCGAGTAAGAGGGTTTCAACGGTTGGCATCCCCTCTCAGCCTTCCACCGAACATTGGAGGTACTTAGACCACTGATAGAATACTCTCCAGAGCAAAGCGTCGAAGGAACAAACTACAGATATTAGTTTGCGAACTTCTTCTCACAAGTACAGACCATCACGAAGAACGCACCAATGGAAGAGATCCGTAAGGAGCTCGAAAAGAAATCATCCCTCATCAACCAAAATTCATGCTACTGCGCGATGAAGAACAGCTGCCTCTCGGAAAAGGTCCTTCAATATAACCGAGAGGTCGGTTCCATAGCTTGGCGGGAGATAAACCTCTCCACATTCCAAGATATCATTGGAATCAGCATCAAACAGTTAGTGTTTCCTCAAGGCAATTACTAATAGTTGAAAGCTCTTGCAAGGCAAGAGGGGGGAGGTGGTTCGAAATTCTACTTCTACTACAGTGAGCACCCTGATACTGGAAATACCAACCTTGAAATCATTGAATTTGAGCACAGCAACCTGCCAAAAGTGGAAGCATCCCACATGCAAAGGCTTAATGAATGCTTTATGGACCACCGATAGTCCATTCGGCGTCATTAGTCAGGTAGGTTGCTCTGCCGCAGGAATTTAGGTCCCAACACTGTACTGGCTGAAAAGGAACTGCTCAACATCATGGAAAGACTCTACATGCGTACTAACATCCTGAGGATTCGGCTGAATACGCTGATAAGCAATCAGATGACGTTGCACGAGATCAAAGAGGAGGTAGCTCACTACGATCGAATGGTGCAATACCGGTACAGCAGACTTGAGTTCAACAGATAACATCAATATGTTGAAGAATTAAGGAATCCGTATTGATTGCACACCACTCTATTTGTCATAGTTTTCCTTATCGTTCTCCCAGCTCCACATCTGCCTTGTTCACGTAGAAGGATAGTGGTGCAAGGGCTCCTCCCAGCAAAAACACCAATACTGCATACGCAACCTAAAAGTTGTGAGCTTGCATCCACATTAGAACCTTCGCACAGTCGACATAAGTGATTGACTCGGAGCAATTCTCGCTGAGACATGCCGGGTTTCCCTGATATTGACTGTATTGATTGCTGAGGTAACATGGATTGGTACTTGAGCACTTGCCGATAACTGCCGTACCCGAGTAGGAACATGAAGGATGCAGATAGTCTCATCAGCATCACTATAGTGTACACCACTAAGGTTAGTCATTTCGGTACCGATGATAATGAAATTTCCCTTGGTGTAGAATCGAAACGTTGAGAATAGTAAGAGGCATAGGAAAGGAAGGAGTACAACATCCATAGCCAGGATCATCTGTTGCGTCACAAAGAACACTGAATAATTGCTGCCGGTTACTGTTGTTATCACTCTTCAAGACTGATAGCGTTTACGGAGTCTCCACTTCCTCCCAGACAGTGAGATTGCTGCCGACCACCCCCATCGATATGAAGCTGAGGAGGGTGAGAAATGCCATCGACACGTACATCGTGATTTTCAGGATGAAGAGAGTTCGTTCAGATATCATGTCCGGCTATATACGATAATGATAAAGCAGCAAAAGAGCCGATGCCGTCGAGACCTCCCATTGAAACTAACTCAACCTCATTTATTATGAACCCGAGGAACAATAGATTGGTCAGATGAACTGCTGTTCTCGTAATATCGTTGGCTTATTCAGTAGAAATAGCTTCATTGTCGCACTAGCGTCTTCCACTGAACAATGGCTGCTCTTTTGAATAGAGTGAGATAAATGTTTTGCAGCAAGCTTCTTGAGACCTTGAATACGGTTCTGCTCATCTCGGTAGACACTGCACTTGGAGATGTCAATGACAGATCGGAATCCTTTCCATCCTTCCATCTCCATGACCTTCAGATCGCTATGCGTTGTGTGGCCTACCACCGAGCAATTTCGTAACAATGATTCCACCTTTGGTCTCAACTCTTGCCATGTCGTGGCGTGCTTGATGTGTTCGTAGGTGATTCCTGATACAAATGTGATGAAGTTGGTAATTCTTTCAGTTGGCCGAACATAGGAATCCAGAACGGTTTTACATTGTTCATCCACAATGGATATCCTCGCGAGTGCATGACGATTACCACACTGCACGAATTCACAGTCCAGAGATAGGAAGCGTTGAGGTAGTGGTTTGTTGGAGCAGTTTGTAGTCGCCTTGGGCGTGGATATCCAATTGTGCAACACCACCATCGGCTGGAATAGAGTCGTAGACTTTGGCAGGGACTTCGACTAGTTTTATTGAGGCTTGAGAACCATCTTGAACTCTCGCTATGCACGGGTTAACATTTCCTTCATAATTCGGATGTTTCGGGTGAGCTCGGGTTCTTCTTGCTTGGTCTCCTCGCATGGCTCTTAAAACTTGAGCCTTTTTCCCGTGTGCTCCCCCTACAACTCATCCAGGCATGTGCGCTTCATCCCACCAACCCACCCAACGATACTCTTTTATTAATTCAACTCGGATGTTGATGAACAGATTGTTTAACAATGAAGGTTGATCACTTGTTGGGATAGCTGGGCTTGTTACAGATACCACAGGTATTGCCACGAGCCAATCTGATGAATCCGCTTTCTCCCCAGGTAGCAGACCAAGAGTTTTTAACCTTCCAGTACTGATCGGTGACACCAACCAGCAGAACACCGTGATCGAGGCTGGTTCCGCAGTCGTTGAAGATACCAGATTTGTATGGGGACCATTTGACGGCATCAACAGCAATAGAAATGGGTCGACCAGTGACAGCATTAGCAAGTCCGGTGCATCCGCTGACATCAGTATGGCTGCTGATCTTGAAGCTACCTCCTTGAGTGACGCAGCTTCCCTTGGTAGCGTGATAGGGATAAGCATCCTCAGAGGTGATTCCGTGGTCCTTAACGTAACGGAAGGCATTATCCATGAGTCCTCCACTGCATCCGTGGTTGCCATAGAGAATGGAACAGTCAACAAGCTGTTGCTCAGAGAAAGACTGAAGAGTACCGAATCCAAGCTTGCTCAGACCTTCAAGACCACCAGTGGTGGAGAATGCCCAACATGATCCACATTGACCCTGATCCTTGATGGGGGTAACAGCACCAGCAGAGACCCAGTCAACGTCTCCAACCGACACAAAGCTTTCATCGACTTCAACGTCGCTCTTGGGGACCTTGGTCCCGAGATATCGTTCAGCGAACTCCTATTGAGTGAGATGAGTGAACTGATTGATTCCCATCTCGTAGGTCTGGTCGTTGCGGCTGTTGTGCTCCTCAATCTTGCGAACATTCTCCTCGAAGATGCGACGGCGATATGCCTCCTCAGCTTCACCAGCATAGCTCAGTCCGTAAGTTAGCTTGTACTCCTCGAAAGTTATGGTTGACGTTGCCTCCTTCTGTCCATTGTAGAACATTGTGGCGAGTGCGACGATAGCACCAAGTACGATCAATGCGATCCTTCCCTTCATTACTTCTGAATAATTATAGGTGGAATCAGACCAGGAAATTTAAAGCTGGATAGTAGGAATTACCATTGGGGGTGAAGCTTCACGCTAATTATGGGAGTAGCACCTGCTTTTTAGGAAGAGATCAATGGCAAAAATACACAACAGTCACCAATCATGCTGGACCAAGCTAGACATTGGTTTGTTCATCTGAGAATCTCCGTAATCGAGTATGTTTGCCTTTCTCCACGCTCTTTGGTTGCTTCTCAACGATTGTCATGCGATGAGTCATATCGAACTTTTTCAACCATTTTCGGTCAGGGACCTTCCTCCAAACACTTGTTGTAAACACCAGCAGGATGACTTCAATGCAGACACAGCCAAGCACTACCCAGTCCGCTATCGGTATCTTTTGGATGCCAACGTCCACTCGCAAAACTAGGACGATTCGAGCTACAAGTGAGATCGTTGCAAGCAGCCAGTCGAGCACTAAAGCCAAGACTGACTTCATTTTGAGAGCGAAGAGATAGAAGAGGAGACATAGTAGGAACCCTATGTCAAAGACAGTCGCTAGGATGAGCTGAACTCGTTCAGTCGACTCGACAGATAGCGACATGTACTTGAAAACACATGCCGTAATGAAGACCAGTAGTAGGAGGATGTCCATGACAAACGAGGCCATGAGCAGGTTCAAATACTTCTTTCTGAGAGGTTTGCTGATTACTTGGCTGGCATCGACTGTTCCTTCTTCCATTCAAATTTCAAATTATTAGAAGAGATCTGCTCAATTCCTGGTGAGTCTCAGCCAAGCAAAAATCTTAACCACTTGATGTTTAATTAATCAACGGTTAGATGAATAACTTCAAACGGGGAAGCCAGCCGGTTGACCATGAGTTCGACAGCATCCAGAAATGCGAGACCGAGACAGTAGAGAACAGTAGCTGCCGTTCCCACTTGGAGAGTACAACCCTGAATGAAAATAAACCGACAGGTTCTTTTGGCAGGCTACTGATGGAACCTTCAAGGAACTCAGTGAGCGCTTTCGAAGAGGACAGAGTAATAGTAGCGGAGGATAGTTCAAGACGAGCTTCACTGATCGAAAACATCTACAGATAATCGCTGCACCGCCCCGAACGATGTTCATATAGAATGTCAATTCATTTGGACACTCCTTCCAGCCAAAACATTAGCAAGCTCCGATACGATCAGCTTGGGCACTACAAAATATCCAAGGCTGTAGATGCAGCCATCTGCAAGTTGGAATCGCTGAAGCTGATGAACAACAATGGCAGACTCAATGTTGTGTAGGTCCTGCTTATGCTAATTGTGCTGGGGTATGTGCGCTACTCCGGTGGAAAGAACAGCATCCAAGCGCAGGATTTAGAAAAAGTAGAAGAGTTTATGGGGCTATATTGCGAAGCAGGCTAGTCAACCATCTAGGCAACCCAGCTGGTTGAATTTCTATGCCTTCTCGAAGGTAACCAAACTGATGGAGCACAGTTCTACAGAGTTCCAGGCAGAGTATAAAAATAAACGTTTCGAGCAGGAACCCCGAAGAAGAGAGAAAGACATGAAGTTCATCTGAGATTTTCGCAGTTACGGCTCACCCACCAAAATTTTGTAAAGCGGGAATTTAAAATACCCATCAACCTCCTCTAAGTGAGCCAACATCTCTGGAGTAGCCTAAAGAAGGCATATGAACAGCCAGAGCTGAACAAGGAAGAGCTTCGAGACTCGACGGGCCAACGATTGTTCAAGTTGCCCTTTCACCCAAAGTGAGACTGCGATTGGCTTGACTAATTTACTGCTTTCTTATTGTGCTGGTATAGACATGAGAATTGCTAATTGGCGGAGGTTGCCGGTCAAGTGAAAGCCCCCCTTGCTGTTCGAAGCGATGATTTTTATTGGATAGTCGCCTTCGCTGACGCCGCTTAAACATTCAGTGGTTGCTTTATCTCTTTTCGTAGATAGAAGGCAATTCAAACTCAAGAAATTAGCTAGTGTCTAGATGCTCGATGGAGAACGCACAGAAATATTAGGAAATCTCCCTGAAATATTGATGGTCAGCCTCCTTCTGTTAGTTTTTCCGCGACCTTTCTAACCGTCGACGTCTCGATTAATTCACACCTTGAGCAGATACCTACCTGCTTTGATTAAGTTATGGCTCGGAATTCGTTTTGACTTCAGCCTTATATCCACGAGATTGCCTAACGACATGATAATAATTATTCATGGCAGACACTGATCACTGGGTCAGAGACTACTTCAACGACTATTATGTCAGTACAGTGGCACAACCAGCAAACAAACGTAAGCAGGGACGTCGAGCGAAGTCCTCTGTGTGCAATTTGGTGTCAAGAGAGTCTAGCGAGCGAGGAGATAGCAAATACAATGAAATACAGCAGGAAATACGCAACCTCAGGCAAATGCTGAGTTTCCGCAGCGACGACTCCGAAGCGTATGAACTTCGGCCTCAACAGTCCACCAAAAATCGGGCCACTCTATACTGATCTTACTTAAATTAACTCGAGTTCTTGAGATCGTTGCCGGCCATTGCTCAGAGGCCTACTTTCAGTATCACCGACTGCACGTATTGCAATTTTTTGAGGGCGTGCACCTCCAACGAAAAATTATTTAACTTATACCCATCGAACCAAATTGTTGGTCCCAAGCTGGTGAGAAGAAACATGCAAATATGTGCTTTGGTTTTGCTGAAGCCTGAAGGTTCACAGTATATGCCTACTGGTAGTCTTGGTGACCAGTCGCCCTTTTGCGCAATATTTCCTCGCAACCAAAATATAATGCTCGCGCGATACTGTCAGTGACTATGAAGCCTGAAGCTTCATCCCAAAGGAAGTGAGAAAGATAGCCAACGACAGAAACTATCACATTGTTTTGCGTTTCCGACAATGAAGCCGGTACTTCAAACCTCTCGCCGGTTCTTCCGAAGCCGCTTCATTATGTCCACGAGATCGTCTTTCCGGTCTAGACAATTTAGCGAGAACAGTCGAAGGTAGCCACAGATAATATCGAACCACATGTAGATGTCGAACCGTACCTAACAATGCCGGTTGCGTGAGAGGTACCCACAGAACATAATGGTTCCGACGACCAGCCAGGCAAGCTCGAAGAGTGAGTAGAGAATGATGTAACTAGCATACCACAGTGGAAGGGTTTCACAGCAGCTCTTTCCAAGGTACACCAGTACAGGAAACAGCACGACAACAAGCTAAGTAGAGCCCTTGATAAGCAGCCAATGAGCCAGATCAAACTTGATGTTGGTGTTCTGAATTTGCTTGTGGCTGCACGACTGTTCTGTCTGAGAGTAATAGAGGTCAAGCACAATGAAGGGTAGGTACGATAGCAGAATTATCCAACGGCTGATCATCTTGCTGGAGAGTGTCTGCCGTGATTATAGAATGGGCAATGATTATTGGAGGTTTGCTTGGAAGTTTGTGTCAGAGCACGATGCACTCCACACCAAAGATTGAGCTCCAAATCGATTTGCGTTTGCAGCAATTATTTCACATAAAATTCGCTGTTTTGAGATGGCGACAGTAGAAGATGACCTTCCACTGCCTCCAAAGGATGAGTTTGAGGATGGCTCTGATGCATAACTACTCGCCAACGACAAGGATCCATCAGCTAACAATCAGCTCGAAGCTGCGAACGTGGAAGCACTTCCCAAATAGCCGTATAAGGGTCGAACAGTCTCCTGGAAGTATGTGTGGGTTAAATCGCCCAGCCTGTTTCAGGGACTGCCTCCAGTATACACGAAGAAGTGGGTGCGGAGCATCAGCGACCCACCCGGCGCTCAACAACAAGACCTCGAACTGAACAGCGCGCCAAGTGAGCGTTCGGAATACCCTGATAACCGTTCAGAAGGAAGAGCAAGTTCTGAACAGGTTCAGAACGAGAGGATAAACGGCGCAGCAAATATCTGACCTGCTTTCAAAACTTTGTGTGCTGATGAACGATATGACGGAAACTATCATTTGCTGCTGAAATACCTCAGTAGGCTCTGTACTTTCGAATGATTATCTGAAACTCGTGGTCATCTGGTGTCCGAAGTTGGAGTTTCTTTCGCACTGCCAGCTCCCCTGGCTCATCATTTTTACGCGCTTTGCACAGCTTGTCGTATAGCAGCCGCTTCTGAGATACTGTGCGCCTGACTCGAGTTTCCTCGTACTTACTACGACTCTTGCTGAACGACATTGACATCGTATTCAGCTTCATCTCTGTGCTTTCGAGGGGTTCCTTTGTTGGGAGGTGTTCCCTACGGGTGCTTTTTCTAGAACTGACTGACTTGCTTTCGCGAACATTGGTAGTGCTTTGATTCTTGTTTCGGCGGTTGAACAGATAGAATGGCTCCTCCTCGCAAGTGTCCAGGAACTCCATGTTGAAGACAGGGTTTATAGAAAGCGGAGCTTTGTCCTTATAGAACGTCCGCATGTGCTCGCGATTATTACTTATCGATATAATCAATAAACACCATGGTCCTTGATCAGTCGGACTGCAGTGGGCAGGCAACGACAGCAACACCCTTGCTGGAGAGCTTGTTGAAGGCATAGTGGCTGAATATCAAAATTGGGTACGCTGCGTCGGCGTTCTGTGGGTAGAACTCAATTTCGAAGTTCTTCAGCCGCGGCAAGCATTTGAGATTTGTGTCGATTTGCTGTAGGTTCCACTTGCTCAATGTTGACTCCGCCCTTCTTTAAAGAATGGTTTACCCGATGCTAAGCTTCAAAGAGATCGTATTTTTGAGTGATGCAAGGCATCCCAAAAAGTCGGCAATGCTGAATAACCAATGATTTACTTGGCCCGACATTGGTTGAAGTGGGTCTTCTGATCTCCTGTGCAGAAGCGGATAGCCACAGACAGGTGCTCTTCTACCGATGTCCCAGTCTCAGATGCATCCAGAAAATTGCTGAACTGTAGCTCCTTATAGATGATATCTGGAACGAGCTAGTGAGTCGCCGCTTCTTGCTCATTGAACGACACCTCTGAAGGCAACTTTTGCGAAAGCGGTTCTTGATTTGAATCAATATTGTTCAAAGGCGCCACAGGCTCTTTCGATTGTTCTGCCTGTTCTTGTTAAACAGCGGGAGGATTCAACGGGGATGGAGCATCTGCATCTTCATTGTCCAACCGTTGGATTTCTTCGAGCAGCTGCGCCTGCTTCTCCGTCTACATCAATTATGAGTTTACCAGATTGGCTAATACAGCCTCTTCCCTGTGCACTTTCTTTATTGATTGAAAGCTCTACTCCCAATCGACGTCTTCATTGGGTCTCTTGCGACCGTTTGGAATGTTTTCAGAAGAAGGTTTTTCGTGAATCATCTCATTGATCTCTTTCTCAATAGCTTTCAGCTATTCGAGGAGATTGTTGGTTGATGGCAATTTTCCCTCAAGGATGGTCTGCACGAGCTTCCGATCCTTGAGGTTGCCTGCGTCGATCTCAGCGATGCTATCGACTAGGGTGCGATCCATGATGGTATGAAGCCGATTCAGACAATGCTGCTATTCCTGGTTGAGTCGTTCAAGCACTCGCCGCCGCTGCTCAGCGTAGTGTTCTGTGACAGTGCGCTTGAGCTCGTCTCTCTTGCGAATAGCATTCATGAAATGGCTTAGCCTGCTCCGAATTGCCAACGAGTGTATTGCGTAGAGTCCATGCTGGTGACCAGTGAGCATGCATTTGCGACACGCCCCAAGGTCTTCTGCTTGGCATCCCGGATAGATGCACACCATAAGTTCCTCGTTTTCGTGAAGGCACCGTGACCCGTTGATGCTGCTGGCCATTATGGATGTTTAATAATTCGAAGTGAGCGGCAGGGCGCTTCGCTGGAATTTATTGGATTTATATCACAGTTGATAGCCGCTGCCTCATCCTCCTGATAAATTTATTACTTCAGCGACAATATTACGAGTATGGAACACCCCAGCCTCACATTTGTCATGCGCAGCCCCGATGGGTCAGTAAGCTTGATCTCTCAGCCTCACATGACCAATAAACGGTACTTGGAGTGTAAAAATTGTCCGGCTTCAATCGTGTATACCCGCGGACAGCGGCAGGTCTGTTGCACCAAATGCTTCAACCAAACCAAGGTTCCCAAGGAAAAGAGCTATGACAGTGAGTTGGAATGCCCAAGCTGCTACGGATAGATGAATCTCAATTGGGTGGGTGGCAACATTTATAGGATCTGCGTCAATTGCAATCGCATCCTCACTACGTGACTCACCTATATCCGAGTATATTTATAATGGTCGACACATCAAGCTCAGATCATCGGGTCAAGCCGCTTATGCAGTGCAAAGTGGTAATGTTGGGTGACCAAGCTGTCGGCAAGAGCAGCATCATCAACCGATACATCAAGAACGAGTTCGATCGTGCACATAACGTACTTGTTTAGTAATCGGCAGCCCACAATCGGCATTGACTTTCTATCGCGCAGTATATCAGTGGGTAGCAAAACCATTCGATTGCAGCTTTGGGATACAGCTGGCCAGGAGCGTTTTCGTAGTCTCATTCCTGGCTACCTGAAGAATTGTCTAGCTGCATTGGTGGTCTTCGATCTCACAAGTAAACCAATAAACTATGCAGATGAAAACTCATTTGAGCAACTGAACTCCTGGCTGGATCTCGTCAAAGAAGTGAGGGGTAACGATTCGAAGATCTACATCATCGGCAATAAACGCGATATGAAGGACACAAGGGTAATTTCTACGGAACGCCTCGCTGAATACGCTAATCGAGAGGGCCTGAAGTTCTATGAGGTATCGGCACTGGATGGAGAGAATGTCAACGAAATGTTTATGGACGTCTGCACCGATTTGGCACAGCTTGAGCAACTGCAACCAACGAGGGTCACCCATGAACTTTCCGAAGCCTACAAGAAGCAAATCTAACAAAGGCAGTCGTCCTGTTGTTGATGCCTTGTCGGGTGATCCTTCTACGCTTCATATTACAGACCAAACTCTTCTTTCATCACTTTGTCACCGATGGGTTACATGGCCCGAGGCTTTGCTATTTCAGTTTGCCTGATGCGAAATGACGACTGTAATGACGATAATGGATGTCAGTAAAGGCTGGAGAGCATCCATATAATAATCCTATTTCAAACTCATGAAGGCATTCATAGTGATTGCAGCCATCGTTGTCCTGGTTGCTGCGGAGTTTCCGCATCGCACCGATGAGCAGCTCCAGTAGGATATGATCCGGTTCGATTTGGACAGCAATGGGAGACTCTCTTTGGATGAGATTGAAGCCGGTTCAAGGGTACTCCATGCTGAGCTCAAACTGGACCTTGGGAATGGGTTCTACCCTATCCTGAGAGAGGTGATGAGCGCATTCATGGTGGATGATGGAGAAATGGGCCTTGAAACGTACAAGCAATATCGAGACAGCCTGGAAGCAGGGGATTACAATGAGCTGTTCGGCAAGTATTTTGAGGCCAATCCTCCAAGACCGCTTTCTGAATGATGAATCAACCCGACCATAACATCTTGAAAAGCATCAGAATTTACAGGATAGATATACGATGTCCTTTAAGTAGTTATGAACGCCAGCAAGACATCGAGGATGGAAGCCGAGCCGCCGGAGACCAAACCGATCAAGCAAGCCTAGCAAAGACCTCCGAAACCTAGCCAGTCCAATCAAGATAAGCAGTTCAAACCAAACACCAACAGCCCACTTCGACAAAAGAAGTGAGGTATGAGGGCACGCCATCCCGAGGTTCTGCCTCAGCGAATAGGTTGGCCAGTATGGCCGTCATGGCCTTAGCCACCGAAAGTGCATCGAGCTGGGGGATGGAAGTGTCTCGGCACTATCCAGGTGATATTGTCTGAGAATAGATAGATAGATAGATAGATCTCGAATCGTTTCTTCTTGATTTGAGATTCTCGATACAGGCGTAAGGCCGTCAGATACTAGCTCGCCTCAAGGTCCATGATCTTCTTTGCCATTTAACATGAAAGTCTTCCTGCTCGTTCTTTCCCACTTTTTACGATCTTTCTTCGAGGTCGTTTCGGTTGACTCGCATGCGGACAAGGTGCATCAGTAAGGTGGATTTGGTCTTATTGTAGATTTCCCAAGTAGTTTGATGCTGAAGGAGTTGGGAATGGGGAAACTCGAAAATAGTTGTTGTCGAGGATGTTGGGTTCGGCTTCCTCGTTCATCAAAATCAGATTACTGTGGCTTCTGGTCAGTTGGAGACTTAAAAGTTACTGCATTTCAGTCGTTTTTGAGCAGCAAATAACAAGCTTGATGTTCCCCTCGAACGAAACCGGAAGAAGTATGACAGCGGATGGGAATGTCAACTCGGAAGGTCATTATCGCATAAGAGTCCCTCGTCATCATTAATATTAGAATTGTGAAGACATCGAGGACTCCGATACTGATCTATATCAAACCCGTGGCACCCAAGTCGTCAATGCGGATGACTGAGAAGGGAGCTATGCCAATGATGCGGCCGGCGCTGTGCTGAACATCGGTATATTCCCAAGACTGCCTAACTATTTTAGCATGGTGCTGAGTAATAAGTAGCAGGTGCCCGCCTCTGGCTAGCTGAAGGAAGCAGCGTAAAGAATGATAAGGATAGTAATGCAGTGGCTTACGAGGTTGCATCATCCTTATCCTTTCATGAACAAGCAGGAAATCAGACAACTCATTGCATCTTCGGCCAGTCATCAAATATTAAGCACCCGTGGCTAGATGCAAACGTCGCTCGTCA
>ERZ724508.1512-NODE-1512-length-13640-cov-5.709606_pt1 | contig 13640 bp, 24 predicted proteins | sample MGYA00376041_ERZ724508 | MGnify/ENA primary metagenome ERZ724508 (study PRJEB28724, sample SAMN07190887) | wastewater metagenome | isolation source: effluent of sewage treatment plant in Hong Hong | place: USA: Christiansburg, Virginia | collected 2016-03-01 ...
CTGTACGTGCTCAAGACCTTCAGGAAAGAGTTCATCAAGGAGGTGTTCTACCCCAGGCTCAAGCAACGGTTCAAGGTTGATTCACTTGCCCCACCAGTGATGGCATTCCTACTCGAGGAACAGTATGCCACTTTCCACCTGAACTTTCAGCCAGTGATTGAGTATAGAAACTATGCGAGTTCCATGCTCAAGGTGGGAATGCACTTCCTCGACGCTAGACTAACAACCAATGCTTATCGATGCTTCCTGATTATCGAGAACATCTATCGCAACAGCTTCACCGTCATTGAGATCTTCGTATACACGTACCTCGCCAAGATGTGCATGGAGAATAAAAATTTCCCTTTGTGCGTCAGCTATCTCCGGAAGGGGTGGAACATTCTCAGCAGCCGCATTAACGACGACAAGTATCACCAGTTTGTCAAGAACTACGACAAGATTGCGTCGGGGTTGGAAGACTCTGGGGCCGGCCATTACCTCGAAAAGGAAGGTCTGAAATTAAAGTATCCGCTACCTACGGGGATTGACGTGTCAACTGAAGATGATATCAGTGATGAGAAGCTGCCGAGGATGAACTCGTTCAACAGCAAGCCGGACGGAACTCTGAGCAGCCACACCTGGACCGAAATGGGTTCTGAGTACTTCGGCAGCGACAATATTTCTAAGAACAACAATGCTCTGTAATACCGCAAACTAGGTGGATTCGACGCTCAAACTATTGAGCAGAAGTACTTAGCATACCGATACAAGCCAATCGGAATCGCTGGGAGGCAGGTTGACAAGAATGCGAGGATGTGCTTCCTGAATGAACGGATTCGGGTGCAAGTAATGCTGCAGAACCCCTTGAACCAAGAGATCGAGGTTACGAAGTGCACATTGAAATTCGGTGAGGCAGTAGCTGGTACCGACTACACCTGCTAACCGGCTTCCCAGAACATTAAGTTCAACAAGAACCAATAACGAATAATCGAGTTCACTGTGATCCCCAAGCGAACTGGCACGCTGGAGCTGACGGAGATCTGCTGGAACTTCAACCGTCTGCACAATAGTCACTTGATACCCGAGTACAACAAAGAAGGCTTTGTAAACTACTACTTCAAGTTCAACGTTAGAGAGCAAGGTGGGCAGCTTCGGCTGGTTGCGAAGCCTAATAGCCAGAGTATGTTCGTTGGCGAACTACAGCGTGTGCCAGTTATGTTCATCAATGAAGGCACATAGCCGATCGATGAAATCTCAATAGTGGCCAACGACTAGCGGTTGTTTGGTTTCAGAATGCAACGCACCGATATCAAACTGGCAGCAGGAGAGCGCTACGAGTATTTCTTTGATATCCGAGTCTACGACTAGAAATGTGACCGGTTCAAACTGCTGTTCATCTACCGGAGCAAGGACTCAGTAAGGTTGAAGCGTCTGATGGTGAAATTCTCGCCTGACGTGGTTGTGCAGTTCCGGGATATCAAGTGCTAGAAGATATCGTCACACATCCACATCCTCACGTTCGAGATGCACAACATGAAGGAGCGGGATAACTTGATGAAGTCTCTCAACATTATGGAAGACTCAACTGAAAATTTGGTTTAGTTGGAACGGTTGGCCATTGGCGATGGCTTTAAAATTATCAAGCACGAGTCCACCAAAGCTGCTGACAGATCCGTTTTCACCTTCTTTCTGCAAAAGAATCCGCATTCGGTCAATGAAACTCTCAATTTCAGGGACTGTCCAGTCGAGGAAAGCACTTACAGCAAATTTGTAGAGGCAGATGAAAAGCAACGCAAGCAGTAATGGGCTAACTTCGAGAATAAGTACTACCCGTACGATCACGTGGACCGTATGAACATGATTCTGGTGTTCAGGAACGGCAGCAGGCAAGGCATCTACCATCCGGAACGAATAGCAACCAACCCAAAACTCTTGAAGATTTTGGATCGTACAGGCAGGATTGAAGACTACCTGCTTCCGTTTAACTTCTGCATACGGTACCCCTCCGAAGTGGAGCATAACTTCGCTGCAAACCCAGTCCTTGCAGTGGATGTCTAGGTCAACATTAAGAATATCTTCACCGAGAGCTAAATGGTGCTGACAGTAGAGTTCATGGACGATGAACAGTCATCGGGATTTTGGGAGGGGACTACTCTACACGAGCTACGACTCAAGAAAGATGAATAGGCACAGCTTTCGATAAAATACATGGTGACCGATGCTGGTCTATACGACCTATCGCGTATTAGGTACGTGCTGCACAAGGAACGCAACAAGGCGCCGATAGTAATCATGCACAACATCCACGAACACATCTATATGGAGGTCACCAACGAGAAGTCCTTCTCGAAACCCAAACAACCACAACCTGTAGAAATGACCAGCGATCTGCTGCTCTGAACCAATATGAAATAAAGTCACAGTGGCCGGAACGTTGGTTTGCGGCTTTTCTTGAAATTTGTTCGAACGAAACCTTCGGAGTCCATTCTTTAGTAGTCGTACTCCTACTCTTGTATGGGTTCTGGTTCGATTTATGTGGTGGCCGGTTAGGGAGCACTCATGGTGATGATGAGCAGACGGCCTTGCTCATCGGCAATAAGCGCTTTTCCATGTTCTATTTACTCCAGTGAATCAATATCCAGGACAGATTAGGCTGTAGTGAGGATAGTGCCATCTAACCATCTCTAAAGTCTCTGGTTGTTGATGTTCCATGTGTAGTAACCCAAATCGTTACAGTCCATCCCCGACCAAAGCAGATGCTTTGGAGTCTCAGGACTATTTACAGAATACTTTTTGACAATGTCGCCATCCTTCAGTAAGAACAGATGGTGATCTGTGGTATGAACCCTTAGATAAGCTCCATCGGCAGTTATTGATGAAGCCGAGTTGTTGAGTCTTTGTGACCACTCCACGGAATCTTCCTCATCGGCTTGTGTCAGGTCAAAACTACTAACAATGCCGTCTAGTCCACACCCGTATAGATTGCTTGGGCGTAGCTTGTTGAACTCCAATCCTGCAACCTCCTCATTAAAGCATTCATCAAAGCACCGCAACTAAGCACGAGTTCGCACATCCCAGAAAAGCAAGCTTCCCGTGGCGCCACCGGCTATGGTGCTGGCTCCATCCATCGCTGCCGAATAGAACTAGTTCTGGTTTTCTATGTTCGCCATTAAACTTACTCTTGAAGCATCCAACCTGCTTAAACACTCTCTCGTCATAGAGCCGTACCGACCCATCGTTACTAGCTGTCAGAATTGCTCCACCTCCAAGTACAACGTTGTTGATGCGTTTCGTATGTCCAGTCTTCAGAAGCTCCAACTTGCCGTTGGCTAAGTGTAGCAGCTGCACCGTATGGTCGTCCAGCGCGTAGGCAAGCTTGCCTTCATGCAGTCGCGATTTGCACAGAGACCTCCCGTTGAGCTTGCCTACTTCCTGCCAACAATTATGCGTTGGCTCAGCTATCATCGAATAATTACGCACGTTCATGAGGAAGCTCGCGATATTGGTGCTATTGTTGGCAGTGGCCACAAGCCTTGAGTTTGGTTTGAGCATCGATGCCTACGAGACACAGTGCTTCTACGAGCAGTTAGGTACCCAGTGGCTAATGTTTCAGCGGCCCAAGCGAAGTATGTCGTGGAGATCATCCCTGATGACCGGAGTCGATATGAGTTTGCCATTCGCACCACTGGTGACAACGCACAGGACATCTTCGTTAAGGAGACCACAGGAGATCACGAGCAAGTACTTGATGCACTACCACGTAGATTCGTCTGAGCAAGTTCGCACCCGAGCAAAACTACTACTCATTCTGCACTCGAAACTTGCTGGACGTGCCACTGCGCATTTCCTTCAAGCTGCAAACCGGGTTGGAACTCATGGAGCTTGAAGTGCTTCCCGACAAGACCGACAACGAGTACCTGGACAACGAGGTGAAGTTCCTTGAGTAGCAACATAACGAGCTGTTCAAGAGTCTGGAGGCCATAGAGAGCGCACGTGAGACAACCAACACGATGATGAATTTGATGAGCAGCAAGATCATCGGGTTCGGCATCGCCGGGTTCCTGGTGATCATTGTGGTGAACTACTGCTTCTACCGGTAGGTCAAGAAGACTCTGGAGAAACGCAAGCTGATCTGAGTGTGTGAACAAATGCATATGCAATTAGTAATGGTAATCAAGTCAGACGCGTCAGTTCGTAGTTGACAAGCTCACGAAGTTATTAGGGTGGGCAGTGCTTGATGAAGCTACAGAGCTGGCTGCTGTTAAGTTTGAGATACTCGTGCTATCCGAGCAAACGATCGTAGCCAGCGATCAGTGCAAGGCAGTAGATACTGCGTAGGCACTACTAGCTGTTCTTGTGGTTGGAGTAGGCTTCCATCATCAACTTCCGTGCTTTCTTCTGAGCTCGCCACAGATAGTAGCGATCCGACTTATCCTTCTCGAATATTACGCTGAGTTGCACTGAGTTATTGCTCAGCTCTGTTGTCTGTTCAATGTACGATTCGAGTCTTTCATTGCACTTTTGCACCTCCATGAGCAGTTCCACCTCGAATTCGTGGAGGTCAAGTCTTCCCATTGGAAACATGTCCTCGACAGTTGGGTCTTTCGTTGTGATCTTACACATCAATTCTTCCCGGCCAACGATAAAAAGGTTTACGCAGTGGCACAGTCTACTTAGGGGCTCTGCTGGATAGAACTACCTGAAGTTCAACAATAGGCTTTGAACAACCCAACCGAGCACCTTGACCACTTGAATCAGGTAGCTTACGAAGCGACTGGGGTACTCCACTATTGGCTGAAATATTCTGAGCCCAATAATCTCAGTCCAAGTCAGCCTCTATTCCTGCTTGAACTTCAGCATACCTCGGATCAACTATCGCAGCGGCTAGCCGATCTCTGGATTTTCTGGAAGTTGAATTAGACCTGAGTGTGCCTTCGTCTTCTCGGCAATTATTATTTTGAGTCGCTTGACATCCTTCTCCAAGAATGGCACGGTGGCGTAGATCATGAAATAGACGATGACCCCCAACGACCACACATCGCACCGGTCATCATAAGCTTACATGTTCAGAATTTCAGGGGCGCTGTACATGGGTGTTCCAATATTGAACGATTTGCTTGTGTAGCGGTACGTATTCATCACGTCGATCAGTTTAGCGCATCCGAAATCGCCAATCTTTACTGTTGGACCGTTCAGCAGAATGTTTTCTGGTTTGAGATCCCGATGGAGAATGCCTTTTTAGTTGAGTGCCATGCACCCGTACAGAATCTGGCGGATGATGGAGATAACATCCTCTTAGCTTGGCCCACCTCCCAGCTTTTTATGATGCGAAACGTAGTTGAATAGATCTCCGTCACAGCAGTATTCCATTACGATGTACAGGGCATGTTGCAGTCTTTCGCCCTCATTATCCTCGTCGTAGAAGTACTATGCTGATTGGAATACCTTACCTCTATAATCCGCACGATATTCGGATGGGAAGTCTTCATCATCACTCGAATCTCAGTTTCAAATAGCTTCTCGCGACCGTAGATGTTGGGGATCTTCTTCATAGCGAACGTCTCACCAGTGCTTATTAGATTCACCTCCAAGACCTCTCCAAAACTTCCTAGGCCAATTCTCCTCACAATGCGATACTTGCTCAGCATGGGCTATAATAGATAGTAACATTTATGGATGACTTTTTTGAGTTCAACGAAATCGAGACCTAGCAAGCTGGTATGGAGTACCTCGAACTGCCAAATGAGAACGTGAGCAACGACCGTGATGAGAAAGAGTACGTATGCGTGAGCTGTGACAAACACTACCAGGCGATTGACATGCTGCACAGCCATATGAAGGAGCACGAGTAGCATCAGTCTTCCCGGCCAAGGCATGGCGAGCAGTACCAGTGGTAGTTGATGGTTAATTCAGCGACTTCAGCAACTGTTCAAAGACCTTTTCACTGCAAGCACACTTAGAAAAACACGTACGTGGTCATATTGATGAACGGATTTTCGAGTGCAACTACGAAAACTGTTCACAGAAGTTCAACTTCGTAAGAAAGGGGTTACACAGAAATCAAATCTCAAGCGTCATGAAAAGGTGCATACCCAGGAAAAGCCATTTTTGTGCCAACAGTGCGAAAAGAGTTTTGCTACAACGACGAATCTCAAACAGCATTTGCAGATTCACATGGGGCAAGTATGTTTTAGTTTAGGGTAGAATAAACGGGAGATCTATGAATGTACCATCAATGGGTGCAACAAGAAGTACTTCTACCTGTGCAATTTGAAGAAGCATAAGAAGGAGCACTCGGATGATAGATAAGTGCCAGCCACAGAGCCAGAGGAAGTGACCTTTTCGGTGAAGTACAATGGAGTAAGAGCAACTTTCAACAGTGCACAAGCTCCAGTCTAGGAGAGCTCTCTTTACTACAGGCCTAGCCGAAGGAGCGAAGAAGAGGAGCTGGACAAATAAACAGCCTAAGAAATGACATACAGGCCTGAACTGGTTGGCAAAGACATTGCACAGTTCATCAGTGGCCTGTTTGAATCCATAAAAGAACGGCCAATCGCATCAGTTGTGATCGTGATGCCAACTCCAACCGAACTGAAGGTTGGAGTATTGATGGACTCGTTGGTGCGTAGCCTCACTTCGCTTCCAACAGGCAAAGTGCTGAAATAAGTCCACTTTTGCGAACTAAAGAAGGAAGACGTAGGAATGATCTCCAACAGTTTCTTCGAGAAACACATAAAGTCCACCACTCTGGTGAAAGACGAAGACCTCTGACAGTTATGTTGCATAAACTCTACTATCAGAACATACTGCCCATGCTCATGTCACGCTCATCTCATTTTTTTACGGGGACCGGTGCTGGGGTGTTCTCCTTACCCTTGACGGTGACTCGCTGTGAGATGTTCTTGGACTGCTCCTTGACGTACGTGAAGATAGCGTTGATGTTGTTGATCAGTGTGGCTGACTCTTCTGACTTCTTCAGAGTCGGGGCGCCCTTCTTAGTTGTTTCAGGTGCACCTCTCGGTGAGCGAACAAGCTGCGTATTTGTCGCCGGCTCGTTCTTCTTAAAGAAGGTTTTAGGTTTGGACTCAGGTTTGGATTCACTCGATTTTATGGTTGCAGTTGGTTCTTTTGACTTGTTTTCGAGGTTCGGGTTGAGAGTCACGAGTGTGCTTGCTGGTAGCTACTTCATGGAGGCTGTATGCCTACTTTCCAGTGGACGCTTTTGGTAGGTGTTGATAGACGACTTCAAAGTTGCTGGACTTCTGCTCGGTGCTGATCCCTTACCAATGTGCTATCGGTCGTCGGGAGTTGACATCGATCCTGTAAGTTTGATCTTTTCTAGCTGGGTTGTCAACTCAGCCAACATTTTCTGCTGCTCGTCCTGTTTACTGAGACTAGCCTTCGAGAGAGACTTGATCTCCTCTTCCATCTTATGAAGCTTTGCCGTTGTCTCTTTCAGCTCTCCTTCTTTTTTGTGAAGAATTGCATCAAACTTCGACCGGTTGGTCATGGACTCTTTCTCCAGTTTCCAGATACGATCCTCCAATTTATAGATCTGCTACTTCGACTGACAGATGAGCTGCTTATGCCTCTTTCGAAGCTCGATGAGCTGTGTTCTAAACGATTCTTATTCCTCGCTGGTTATTTGATGCTGACTTTTCTCCATATCGGCCTGTTCAATCTTGGGGAGTCCTCGCATCGATTCTTTTACTTCGAAGAAATGAAACGTCTTGGCCAGGAGAAACTACATCAAGATTATCAGGTTCTCCTGCGATCGCAAATCAGTTGCAACATCCTTCACAAAGCAGTTGATGGCCTCTTTGAACTAGTGAACATGGAACTGTTTGTCCATCACCACCCGCTCATCGATCTCTGAGAACTTAATCTGGAAAAGCTCCCCAATGTCCAAGCAAGTCTCGGTTCTTGCCGATTCGGACTCTACAGTCACCACTGGCCTCCTCAGGGATTCCACCAACCTCGCATGAATCTACTGCTCCAATCGTTCGAAACTGAACCTCCGGTTGGTAGTTCTTATGCGTTGCGTTGCTGACAGTTGGAGGTACTTTAACCGAATTTCTTCAATCATTTCATCGTATTTCTGAGTTGGATTCTTTTCCTGGAGCACTGCTTCTAACAGCTGCCCGGACAGATCCTTAACATGATTGTAAGCATTGAATTGCTTGATTGCACCAACCGTTTCAATGTTGATTTCAGACTTGCGCTCATAGTAGACCTCCTGGAAGTTTTGCAGATCCTCGTAGCTCATCAATACCTTGTCAAGATTGGCAACCATGCAGTCCTTCTCTCTCGTCCATTTAGGCTTAATACCAATGGCTTCGAAGATGTTGTCAACTTCCTGCCTGAGTCCCTACAACTTTCGTTTGATGCTTAACCGACTTGATAGGATCAGCAATGCCAACAATAGTTCGTTATCCAGGAGATGTTTCATCTGTCCAGGCGACTCAACAGTCAGTGTCAATGTTACCTCCTCATCCAAAACCGGTTGAGCCCAGAGCGCGACCTCCCCGAACAGATCGAACTCGAAAGTGTAAGTAAACGGTGGTAGCCGCGGCATTTGTTCTAAGCAGAACCTGAACTCTTTCTCTAAGGTCGCTTCACTGCTTACTTGATTTGAGGTAGGCTAAGCGATAGCTTGACTCCGACATTTAACGTACCGGGAATATCGTATTATAATCGACCGCACTCTTATACGAGATGGAGATCGAAGAGAGTGACTCAGGGCTGAAGAACCTGCCCATGGTGATTCGCTGTGAGGGTGGTGAGAAGGTCTACCCAAAAGGCACCTTCAGCTTTGATGAGGAAGGCTATGAGTATACAGTGGCCGACGGGCCTGCCTTCCACTTCACCTATGAAGATACCGTGAGCATCGGCAGCTATCAGTTGGAACTGGCGATATTTCTCAAAGAATAGGAAGAGGATGTAGCAAGTGAAGAAAACGAGTTTGAGCTGTTCAAACTTATTCAACAGTCGGATGGAGCCATGGGTGAGCAACACTTCCAAATGAAGGGTCCATACGAAGTGAGGTTTGACCTGTCGGTATATGGCAAGGAAACACTGAAAGAGGTGTTCACCCGGCTCAACGAATTTTCCTTAGCAAGGAGCGACGAAGTGGAGGAGTAATTCCCTAACATGGACAACATGATAACAGCAGACGATATCGATTAGGATGGCAATATCGTAAACAAGTAGAAGCTGGAGGAAGATGAAGAAGAATATGAAGAAGCAGAGATTGAGAAGCCACCGAACTGAGCAGTGTGAATGGTATATTGGGTATAGATCGGCATTGATAAGAATATCCTCATTGTTAAATTTGTCAGTTCCCTTCGGTATAAATAATACGTTCATGAGAAACCTTTTGATTGTGTTGGCTGTACTTGTTAGCCTCGTGGCTGCACAAGGGGGAGGAGGTGATGGCGAGGGGTTGGGAGACATCATTTTGGCCGTGCTGGAGATCACTTTCAAGATAATTGTGGAAATCCTTCGAGCGACTCCTGATTTCGTCATTGAAGCAGCGGTCGAAGCCATGTTATCGCCTTCAACAACTTCAGGCAAAGCTATAACCAACGGAACAATTAATACTACCCTGGGCGACTCTGAATATTTGCAAGAGAGTGAATGGAACTTACGATCCTGCTTCGCTACCATCGTACTTGTCACGATACTTGTCCTTGTTTTATACTGTGCAATCAGCCAGATAAATGAGATTGAGGCAGAAAAGAAGTAAAGAAAGCAAAAGCAGGAAGATAAGGATGCGAAATACGCTCAATGGTGGGACGATCTCAAGAAAGAAGCCAAAAGGAAAAAGCAGTTAAAAAGGGGTACTAAGTGATATTTTTTTTGTAGTATTCGATCAATTTCAGCCCAGTAATGGAATAATATCAGGACCTGAATTATCGCGAAGATAATAGTGCGTCCATTCGTTCGTAGATTTCTTTATCTCGCCGTTCTGGCCTGGAATTCTACAGGTAATCTTGTTAAACACGATGGACCCTGGGCCTGCTTTCTCATCATTTGTTGACCAAATACTCCAAACGCTTGTTCCTTCTGTTCCTCCGTGCAGGTTTATGTCTGTCAGGTACTCTGACAGGCCAGTTCCAATAACAGTTCCCGGAAAGAATCCATCCTTATTGCTACAGAAGGGTAGAATCGGTCCGGGAGAGCAGCTAATAAGTCCTTGGTTATATCCAGCGATTCCAATGAATACGTTGATAAACTGTTTGATGTTAGCTCCGAGATCGTAGTAACCTGCTTGATGGTCGTAACCAGTTCCTGCCTTAATTACTTTTCTTGCCAAAGTGACTCCCATTCCGTGAGCAATAATATTGACCTGTTTGCTGCCTGTGTAAGCTAGCACAGCCTCGACGAACTTTCTGAGTCTCACCAGGAACTCTTTCATGTGGTAGTTGCTATTGGCTCCACTATCATCGGCATTACCATAGGTAGTGGTGTACAGCTCTGCAGAGGTGTAATTATTGAGGATCAGATACTGCGAAAGTTGTCGAAAACCTGTTTGCCAGCTTTTAAAGCCTAGGTAAGTCACATTGTACCGTCATCAGTGCCTCGCCCGTATGCGACATCTTCATTGTCGTGGATGAAGATTACTGGAGTCTTCTTTAAGTTCTGGCTGGAGTTATCACGTCCGCCAAAGGAAGCGCAAGGAATGTCTGTTCGGTTGAAGCTGTAATTACCGTAACCTATTTGGTCAACCAACATTTACCATTGTTCTCGAGAAAATCTATGAAGTCATCGGTTAGTCCACAGCTAGGCACATCAGCAACAGTTGTTTGATCTGGTTGGATCTGGTGGAAGAACAACCCGACAAGAATGGTGATCGTGGTGAGCGTCACTAGAATGACTCGGTTATGCATTGGATTTAATTGAGAATCATATCAACCACATCCAACGATCGTTGTTCATGATTGTTCGATGCTCCTGATGATTTCGCCTGCGTATTGTTTAAAGATAAAACGGATGGAAAATCTGCTCGTGTCCGTTCCATATCGAACCTTCGTTTAATCGAAGATTTAAGCCAAGTATTGAAAACAATGATATTTGAGATCCTTCAGGGAACTGCTTGGTCTCGACATTAAAGCAGGCATCGAAGCAAAAGAACACAAACAGTTTATGTTTCCTGCATAATGTTTGGATCAAATCAACCCAATAGTGGGAGAATGTCGGGGCCTGAATTGTCGCGAAGATAGTTATGGTTCCATTCGAGAGTCGATTTCTTGACTTCGCCATTTTGGCCTGGAATCCTGCAGGTAACCCGATTGAACACCAATGAGCCTGGACCAGTTATTTCATCGTCAGCAGACCAAATACTCCAAACGTTTGTTCCTTCTGTTCCTCCCTGGCTGTTGAGGTTTGTTAGATATTCCGACAGACCAGTTCCAACGATAGTTCCGGGGAAGAATCCATCTCTGTTGCTGCAGACCGGAAACACAAATTCAGGAACGCAGCTAGCAAGTCCAAGATTGTACCCGGCGATTCCAATGAAGGCGTTGACAAGCTTTGAGATACTCGGACCCACATCGTAGTAGCCTGCTTGGTGATCGTTACAAGCTCCTCCCTTAACAACCTTTCTTGCCAAGGTGACTCCCATTCCGTGAGAAATAACGTTGACCTGTTTGCTGCCGGTGTAGGCGAGCACAGCCTCGACGAACTTTCTTAGCCTCATCAGGAACTCTTTGGAATGGTAATTATTGTTGCCGTCAAGCTGCCTGCCACTTCCATAGGTGGTGGTGTATAGCTCTGCAGAAGTGTAATTGTTGGCGATCAGGTACTTCGCAAGTTGTCGAAAACCTGTTTGCCAAGCCTGGTAACCTGCAATAAGTGATTTCTTACCGTCGACGGTTCCTCTGCCATAGGCGACATCCTCGTTATCATGGATAAAGATGACTGGGATCTTATTGATCTTTTGGCTGGAGTTTTCTCGACCACCGAATGACCCGCACTTGATGTCTGTTCGGTTGAAGCCGTAGCTGCTGTAGCCTACATATCAATCATGGTCAACCATTGTTCTGAAGGAAACTGTTGAAGTCGTCGGTCAATCCACAGTTTGGAACATCAGTAGGAGTTGTTTGTTCTGATTGCATCTGCTGCCAGAACAGTCCGGCAAGTGCAACTGCAGAAATGAGCACCGCCAAGATGACTCGATCACGCATACTGTTTAATAAATTAAGAATAACTGCCTGGGCAGTCGATTATTCTATGCCATGAGTATTCGATGCTCTCGAAGCATATTTACTCTTGTCTAACAGGCATATTGTGTGAGCAAGAACAGATGGTAGAACAGCCGCCTTGACTGATTATCCAATTCAAGGCCTCGATCTCGAGAGGACTAGAGGTACTCTCTTGATGGCCGAAGGGCTGTGAAAAAAGCAGAGCGCCAAGAGCTTGGAGTGTTTTTGATTGGGTAATTTTTGGTTTTTGAAGTAGCTCTTCGGCTTGGCTTATTCTCTACTTTTGGATGACGTATATATAACTGAGTGGTCACTGGATGCTCAAATAATGGGTCTCAACGGTCTTTTGGTTTTAACAATAAACCCAGAAATATTAAACCGCCAGAAATGGTTGGGTGATAAGTTTCAATTCTCGGTGTATCCCACCTCACCTGCGAAAGGGAACGGTTCGGCATACATTCATCAGCAACCCAATGTTTTTGGTGGATAAGTATGTTCGATTGTTTAACTTTTGAACAGTTTTTGCCGCTTGAGACAAGGTGTATCGCAACTGGATGCTCTTTGTTGAATTGTGATGTTGATGGTCCCAACTACACTTAACCACAGTCACTGCTCTTCCGGTTTCTCGCTCGCATAGCGGCAGATGTCAAAGCAAATTATCAGCTCAACGGCAATACTAAATTCGGCAGTCCCATATGGGTTTCAATGAAGGCCGATTGTTCTTGATGAGTGCATAGCCGTTCTGCCGAGCCAGTGCAATTTATCATTAAGAGTGCTGTGACTCATTGCGAAAACTCTGACGAGTTATAATCAAAATTTATCAAAATTGGAGGCAGTCTTCGCGAAGTACCCTTTTCGTTTATTACGAAGAACTGTGGCAAGGCGATAGCAGCGCTTGATAGCCACATAATTATCGTTTCTACCAACATACTGCAGGCTGAATTCGAATCAGGGCTAAAAATTAATTGACCACACACTTTAGACAGACGAACTTTAGGGGTTAGAAAGCGGTATCATCCGTGTTCTGTTTCATAGGTGAAAGGCAAGTTTGAAACAAAGTAGGGTTCGCCATCAGGAATTCGTAATGATGATCTTTGACAAAGAATACGAAACGTGGGTTCTATTCGAGAGACTTCGTTCATGTTTGGACATTCAGCTAACAACCTCAGACACAGCAAACCTGTAGTTTGGATTTCTTTTGTGAATCTTCTTCAGATAAATGTCGTCAATGATCACTTTGCCTGTCGCTCAGCAGGGCATCCACACCCAGATGATGTAGAAACAAGGGGGCCACCATGAAGTCATCACGAGGAATGGAACCCAACACCAGTTCCACCATAGCTTGCCGAGTTGGCCAGAACCTGAGCCTGCCCCGGTAAGGGCAGGGCTTGCTGTTGGGCCTCCTCCGTACTTCTTTTCGTTTGGTCCGGGAGAGGTTGGGATCGAATTTCCCCTCCA
>ERZ724508.1513-NODE-1513-length-13630-cov-25.068729_pt1 | contig 13630 bp, 28 predicted proteins | sample MGYA00376041_ERZ724508 | MGnify/ENA primary metagenome ERZ724508 (study PRJEB28724, sample SAMN07190887) | wastewater metagenome | isolation source: effluent of sewage treatment plant in Hong Hong | place: USA: Christiansburg, Virginia | collected 2016-03-01 ...
CGCTTGATCGCCTGCTGAATGGCGGCTTGAGGCCCGGCAAGGTGTACGGCCTGGCTGCGCGCCCGAGCGTTGGCAAGTCATCGGCCGCACGCGCCATCGGCTTGAACCTTGCCGCAGCCGGTGTTCCTACGCTGCTGCTGAGCCAGGAAATGCCGGATGACGAAGTGGCCGACTGCGCGCTGGCGCAGCTTGGCGGCATCGAGAGCCACCGACTGCAAACCGGGCGCCTTGCCAATGCCGACTGGGCCGGACTGTCTGACGCCATCGCGTATGTCAACGGCCTGCCGTTCTACGTTGACGATGACGGCGGCCTGACGATCCCGCAGATCGCGGCCAAGGCGCGGTCCATCAAGGGCCTGAAGGTGCTTGTGCTGGACTACCTGCAGCTCAGCGCATCGACGCTCAAGAACGCCAGCACGAACGATCAGGTTGCCGAAATCAGCAAGGGCCTGAAGTCGCTGGCCATGCGGATGGGCATCGCAGTTCTGGTGCTGTCGCAATTGAACCGCGAGGTCGAGAAGGCCGCCGACAAAGAGCCGCAACTGATGCACTTGCGGGACTCTGGAGCCATCGAGCAAGACCTTGACGTGGCAATCATGCTGTGGACCGTGCGCGAGCCTTCAGACGGCCCGCGTCTTGTCGGATGGAAGGTGCCAAAGCACCGGGGCGGGCGCAAGGGGCGCTTCGCCATGGACTTCGATGCAGCGCGCTATGCGTGGTCCGAGTCCGACGAACAACTGCCGAACAAGAGCGAGCCGGCGCGACGTGGAGGTTTCGAGTGAACCCCATGGACAACCCCACCTATCCCGCCGTCGCGCACGCATTGGCCGAGCGCAATGAACTCATGCGCATGGCCGCACAACGCGCCGTGACTGCTGCCGACAACGGCGCCCCGCATGACCCTGTTTACATCGCCTGGGCACGGCAATTCGTGGCCAACGTGAAGCCATTGAACCGCCCGCTGGGCACCGGAGAGCCGTCTTGAACCTGACGACAGCACGCAAGCAGATCGCCGCAGACATTGCGGCCATCGTCAAGATCATCAAGCGCAATGGCCCGATGAGCGCGCTTGAGCTTATCTGCGCCAGCGGGCTGACGCAAAAGCGTGTGCGCGTCAGGCTTGAGAAGGCGCGCGAACGTGGCCTGCTGGACTTCGTGCAGACCAAAGGGGCCACGATGTGGTGCGAGCCCAGCGCCAGGCCCCAGGTCAAGGCTCCCGAGCCGCCAAAGCGAGTGCAGGGCTACCCGATGCACGGCGCCACTGGAGCCGAGCGCATGAAGCGCATCACGGACCTTCTGGCCGCGATACCGAAGGGCTCAGTCCTGCGCTCGATCATGGTCGAGACTGGCATCGGCAAAACGTCAACGAAGAAGTACCTGCACGAGCTGCGCGCCGGGGGCCTTGTCGGCAACTACCCAGGGACCGGCAGCGTGCATGCGGTCTGGTTCCTTGAGCAGCACCGCGAGCTTGCCATCGAAGCCTATGCCACCGCGCGCCACATCAACTTGGACGCCCAGCGCAAGCGCAAGAACGCCAAACGGTGGGCCGTCAAGGATGACGACGAGATAGCGACGCCTGATGACTTCTTCGAGCGCCGGATCATCCCCGCGCACCTTGCGCCGCCGATGGTCATTCGTGGGCCGGTGAGCGTGTTTCAGCTGGGGGCCGCATGTACGTGATCGGCGTCGATCCTGGCTTGACGGGTGCCGTGTCCTTCATCGGCCCGAACGGCGCGGCCATCATTGACATCCCCACGATCCACCTCCCTGGCAATGGCAAGGTGAGCCGTCGAGTGGATGGATACGCGCTGGCCAGCATGATCCGCGCGCATGTCCCTGTGGGCCACAAAGCCATCGCAGTGTGCGAGGCGGTACATGCCATGCCCGGCAACGACATCGGCAGCCAGGGGAGCCTATTGCGCAGCCTTGGCGCCATTGAGGCAGTGCTTGACGTGCTGCGCTTCAAGCCGCGCATGGTGAGCCCGCAGACCTGGCAGGCGCACTACGGCTTGAAGGGCAAGAAGGCCATGAAGCGCGAGCCCGGCGAGATGCCGCAGGCCATCGTGATTGCGCGGACGTTGTACCCGGAGGTGGCGCATCTGATGGCGCGCGTCAAGGACCACAACCGCGCGGAGGCAACTTTGCTGGCCCATTTTGGGATGCAGGAGTTCGCATGACCGTGGCCGTGCTCTTTGCCCGCGCAGATAGTGTTTACAAGACGCTGCCAGGGGTGGACGTGTGGGACGAGTCCCGCGATGCACGCAACTGGCCCGGTGGCGTGCCGCTGGTGGCCCACCCGCCTTGCCGCCTGTGGGCGAAGCTGCGCCAGTTTGCGAAGGCCGCCGATCCTGTGATGGAGCGCCAACTTGCGATTGATGCAGTGCGCCGCGTGCAGCGCTTTGGTGGCGTACTGGAGCACCCGGCAGAAAGCACGCTGTGGGCGCACATGGGCCTGCCGACTCCAGGCCGCGCACCAGACGCACACGGCGGGTGGACTGCTGAAGTGCGGCAATGCGATTGGGGCCACAAGGCCGAGAAGTTGACTTGGCTCTACGTGGTGGGCTGCCATCCCGATGAACTGCCGCCGATGCCGCCGCGTGGCGAGCCGACTGGCGTAATCAAGCCGCAGCGTGGCGTGCCGCGCACGCTGAAGATCGTCACCAAAGCCGAGCGCGAGCATACCCCCCCCCGAACTAGCCTGCTGGCTTGTCGAGCTGGCCAGGCGATGCGCCATGCGTGAGGTAACCGCATGACCCTGCAATGCGTCATCTGCGGCCGATCCCTGCGCACTGCTGCAGCGACCATGCCAGCCGTGGAAACCGGGCCTATGCCGCACCCTGCCGGCGCCGTGGGGCCAACCTGCGCACGCAATGCCGGGCTGCTGAAGCCGTCACTGTTCACGCGCAAGGTTCAAGCCGTCAAGCGCATGAAGCGCATCCGCCAGACCCTGCAAGCCGATTGGGTGGCCGGGTCATGACTTGCCAATACTGCCAACAGGCTCGCGCTGGAGCGTGCGCCATGTACACGGCCAACTGCGATGGCTGCACCGCCAGGGCTGTCGCACGCAGCATGACGGCATGGCATGCGCTGCACCCGAAGGGCAATGGAAGCCGCGCTGATCTGACGGAGATGGTCAACCAGACGCTTGGCAAGTTGGACCCGAAAGAAGCCCGGCGCATGGTGCTGGAGTGGTGGCGTCACGATCATCAGGAGTCACGAGCATGAGCACGCACATAGACCCGATCCGCACGATTGGTTGGTACTCAGACAATGGTGGAGACGGACGTAGCGGCGAGAGGCTGTACACCTACTGGAATGGGGTCACTTGGTCGGCGCGCGCACATGAGTCATGGTCTGCTGACGACGCCGGGAGACAAGCGCTTGTGCCGAGTTTCGTTGCGCCATCGAACCCGATGCCTGTTGGCCGCCATGAGTACGCTCTTCCGCAAGGTCCATGCGCCGATGTCTTGAACAGCATGCGCGAGTCGTTGCTTGCGATGGATGCCAGGGTGCGTGCGCTTGAGAACCGGCCCGATGTGTCGCGCCAGATCAACGCGGTCATGGAGAGCGTTGAAGAGATACGGTCGGGACTCTTTGCTGCTGCCGGCGGGAACCAATGAGCCGCATCACCGACCGTTACGCCAGCGCCGTGCGCAGTTCAAACCTGCGCAGCAAGGCCGACACGAACATGAGCGACAGCGACGTGATCGGCGCGGCCGGGCTTGCGGCGAAGAAGTCTCCCCTGGCCATCGCGTTGATGCGCTTGTTCACAGGCGACAACCGCGCCGCAACGGACATCGTTCGCATCCTGACGGCGAGCGTGATCGGCAAGGCGTGGCACTTCTACAAACTGCCGCTGCCACGGATCGAAGGCGAGGACATCTCCAAGGCCGTGCTCGCATGGCACCGTGACGGCGTGTGCAGGGTCTGCGGTGGGCATGGATTCATGGTGGCCGGTGGCGGTGGGCTTGGTGAAGGCCGGGCCGTGATTGGCGATGCCCCATGCGGCGCCTGCCACGGTCAAGGCAAGGTGTCGTTTGACCGGCAGTTCGCCATGGATCGGCTGGAGCTTGCTAGGTGGCTGCGCGCTGAGATTGAGCGCGAGCAGGCCATTGCTGGCGCTGAAGCCATGAAAGCGCTTGGTCCGAGGATGGAACTGTGAGCCATAACGTTCGAGGAAAGCGGGAGACGCCATGACGACTGCAAGCACATCACAGAACCCTGCCGGCGGCTCTCCGCTTGTGCGAGGTGTTGGGCCGCACGCCACGGTGCAGCCGCGCCTGACCGTGCGCCTGGTCGCGTTCCCGGAGTCAAACGGCAAACGGAACTGGACGGCGATGATTCTTCGCGCCGATGAGAAGGGCTGGGGCGGTTTGCTAAGCAACTGCGGCGGCGTGACAGTGGCGCATGGCGAACTTTGGAACCGCGTGGCCTATGAGGCAGAGCGCGCCAAGCTGCTGATTGGAGAGCGCGACACAGAGCCGAACATCCTGGACTACGGCGACGACATCAAGACGCCCGAGGAATGGGCTGGCGAGGTGCGCGGCGGTCGCGCCTTGCGGCCCAACGTTCGAGGAAAGCTGGAGCCAACCCATGACCAAACCTGAAGCGCCCACCACACCTGCCGTTGGATCTCAGCTTGTGCGAGGGGTTAGCCCGCTGCCGGAGCCGAACTCAATTCACATAGACACAGGGTTCCGCTCATACAGCGCGGACCAGATGCACGCCTACGCTGCGGCTTCCGTGGCTGCAGAGCGCGAGCGTGCCCGCGTGCTGGTGCTTGCCGCCGTGCATCACGCCGTGAACGCATGCGCTTCAGCCACGGGACAGCACCGCGTGATTGGGCACTTTGTGAACAAGCTGCACATTGCCAACGAGGTGATGGTTGCGGTTGGTTATGAGGCCTAACGTTCGAGCTAACCGGCCCGCCCGTGGGCCACTGGAGACACGATGAGTGCAGACGACAAGAGCGCCACCGCTGCGGCGGGTCCGGTGTTGAGCGAGGGGTTAGGCCCCATGCCTCAGGGGTGGAGCATTGAAACAGGAACTGGTGGATTCAGCGAGAAAGGCGACCGCTGGGCATGCGTGCGCCACTTGGAGAGCCAGTGCGGGCAGGACTTCTACGAAGACCGGGACCGCCTGATGTTCCACTTTTTGCTGGCGGTTGAGGCCCAAACGATGCGGACGAAAAACGCCGTGCGATCTACCCGCGACTACGAGGCCAGCAGATGGCAACGCCGCATTGACGGATTGGAGCGGCAACTGCGCGATGTGGATGCGCGCTACATGGCGCTGCTCAAAGCCGTGGCCGATGGCCGCGCCATGCAGCCTGCGCCCGCCATCGTGGTGGATCTGGGGCCTAACGCGGGAGCTAAAAGGCGCCCGCACGAAGGCTAGAAGCAGCCCGGATGCCGGCAGGCGTCCTTTTGAGCGACGGGTTAGGCCCGTTGATGGAGAAACGAGATGGACCTTGAATACGTGAAGCAGCAAGTGGCGAAGATCGAAGCCATGAAGGGAGACGACGAAGCGGCTCACTCTGCGGAAGACGGACTGCGCGCTGAGTTCATCGCGCTGGTGTCCGAAGTTGGTCCGCCCGAACTGGCGGCGATGGCGCGCGAGGTGTTGAAGACCGACGAGATTGGCTTTTGCCGGTGGTGCGCCTGAACGGGCCTAACGTTCGAGCTAAGCAGCCGTGAACGGCGCTACAGGCTTGGACGGAGCGAGAAAACGTGACCGCCGTTCGCGGTCTGCTTGAGCGAGGGGTTAGGCCCCTGCTGGAGAAACGAGATGATGCTGACGGACAAAGAAGTTCTGCTGAAGGCCGCACGCGCTGCCGGCTACGGGCTGAACGCCCGCGGCCAAAGCCTGCGTGAGACCGAGATGCCGAACGAGCCAGCACTGTGGCTCACGCATGCGACGTGGTGGAACCCGCTGACTGACAGCGGCCAAGCGCTGGACCTTGCCGTGACGCTGGAGATGGACATTGGGCAGATGCTAACCGAAGCGCATGTGACCGTGACGGCCATCGGCTTCGATGACGATGTTCACGCGCACGATGTGCCTTGGGGCACAGACCCAATAGCCGCCACGAGGCGCGCGATTGTGCTTGTGGCCGCCGACATGGCGAACTGACAAGGGAGGCTTGACAAATGGACAACCCGAACATGCACGCATACGGCGAGGACGCATCGGACGACGCGGAGATAGGCCGGCAGTGGCGCGAGGACAGCAGCCTTGAGAAGTGGTTTCCGCTGACAGCAGAGCAGTTGGCGGCGAAGGAGCGCGAAAACCTGCACCTAGCCCGCGAAGCGCGCGCATGGTGGGGGGGCGGCGCAGACCTACGCCAAGAGCGAGGCGAAGCTGGTTAAGGCGCTGCGTGACTTGGTAGAGCTTGAGGACATGCGGCTGCGGCTGCGCCAGTTGCACGAGATGGGCCACGGCACTGACTACGCCGACTATCACCGATTGCTGCCGCTGGCTTGGGCTGCGGCGCGAGAGGCTTTGGGGCCTAACGTTGCAATTAAGCCGCGCCGTCAGGCGTCGGCTTGAATTGCGGGGTTAGGCGTCTGTATCCGAAGCGAGAGGAAAGACCGATGACGATGACACAGCGATATGCCGGGATGCTGCGGCGCCACGCGGGCGAATGGGGCAAGCAGGCCATGCCCGTGCAGGCCGAGTGCGCCCGGCAAGCTGCCCGGCACATGGAAGAACTGCAGGCCAAGGTTGACGCGATAGCCAGCCCGTGGCAGCCCATGAAGACGGCGCCGAAGGATGGCTGGGGCGTGCTGGTGCTGCTGGAAGGCTCGGATATGCCGCACGGCGCGCGTTGGCTGCGCGGCAAGGACGACCCGCACGCCACCGAGGCTACCGATGGGCCTGGCTGGCACCTGACGTGGGACGGCTCGCCGGTGGCGGCGCACGACGGGCCGCGCTACTGGATGCACTGCCCCGATGACCCTGACGCTGGCGCCGATGAAGACGCCTAACGTTGGAGTTGAGCCGGTGACCCCGGCCACGGAGGAACGATGACCACAGAAGCAACGCCGGGGGCACTCGGCTCGAACGACCAGTTAGGCGCTGTATCCGAAGCGCGCTGCTATGTGCATGTGCATGCCCCGCAGCCTGACGCCTTCGGGATCAGCCGCTACCACTGCCCGACCTGCCAGCGCCGGACGTACATGCTCTGGCGGCACACGCCTTGGTACGGGACCGACGACACCTGCTTGCGTTGCGGTGAGGAATGGCAAGACGGCGAGCGCAGTGAGAGGCCGTTTGCCCCACGCTGGCGCGACAGGCGCAAGGCCAGGGCGCGGCAGTTGTTCCGCTGCCTGAAGGCCGGGCGCCGGCCGACGATTGAACCTGCGATGCAGGCCAGGATTGACGCGATGGCGAGCAAGTTGAGCGCCTAACGCCAGGGTGAGCGGACCCCAACAGGCCGCGCAGGACTGACCGGAGCGCGCGAAACTTGCCAGCCTGTTGTGGGTCCGCTCGACCCGACAGTTCGGCTTCATTTTTGGAGAACCACATGGATGAGATTGACATGACCGGCAAACCCGCGCACGTACTGGCCGCCATTGCAAAGGCCCGGGGCGAACCGATAGACGACGACCTGGTGCAGCAGCTTGCCGCGCTTTGCGACGAAGAGGTGCAGGTGCCGAAGTTTTTGGTGTTTGTGGACGCGCTGGCGCAGCTTTGCAAGGCGCACGGCGTGACGCTGAGCACCAGCGGCTATGACGGCCTGCAGGTGTGGGACGCGGACGGCAAGAGCGGCCCGATTCACTGCGCCGGCATCGAAGACCGGATGAAGCCGAACGCAGAGTGAAGCTGGCGCCAACAGCAGCCGCAGGCTGCGCCGACAACCACCGCTGTGCCCTGCTGTTGGGGCTCAGCTTGCACGCCGGGTTAGGCCCGACGAACAGAGGTAAGCATGAAAGAGATTCTGGTTTGGTTGCTGGTGAGCGTGCCAACCGACAACGGCAGCTACAACCCGTCGAAGCACCCTCTCGTGTTTGAGCGCTTCGCAACAGTTGCTGAGTGCCAGCGCGTGGCTGCGGTTCTGAGAGAGTCGAAGCCCAGCGGCTGGTTGTTCCACCTTCAGTGCGTGCAGGCCAGGATTGTGATTGGGGCCTAACGTCTGAGGTAAGCGGCCGGTACTCCGGTCCGCTTGACCGAAAAGTTAGAAGGCTGTTTGAGAAATAAGGAACTGTATGCACGACGCTTTTAAGGCCGCTGGCCCGACCTGCATTAGCTTCAGCGGCGGCAGGACGAGCGCTTACTTGCTGTGGCGCGTGCTGCAAGCGCACGGGGGCAAGATGCCCGAGGATGCGCAGGTGTTGTTCTGCAACACCGGCAAGGAAGAAGAAGCCACGCTGCGCTTTGTGCGCGACTGCGGACAGCGCTGGGGCGTTGACATCGTGTGGCTGGAGTACACCGGCAGCGGCGAGTGGGTGCAATGCGACTTTGATTCGGCTGCGCGCAACGGCCAGCCCTTTGAGGCTGTGATTGCCCAGCGCGGCGGCAACCTGCCGAACCGGATGGCGCGCTACTGCTCCAGCGAGTTGAAGACGCGCACCATGCACCGATACCTGCGCTGGAGCGGCTGGACAGAGTGGGACACGTTCATCGGGATCCGTGCCGACGAGCCGCGCCGTGTGGCGAAGTTCAGGGCGAACCCGCACCCCGAGACAAAAGCCGAGACCGTGGACATGCCGCTGGTGTGGGCCGGCGTTGGTGCGGCCGAAGTGGGCGAGTTCTGGAAGGCGCAGCCCTTCGACTTGGAGCTGCCCAACAACGGCGGCAAGACCATGCACGGGAACTGTGACCTGTGTTTCCTGAAGCCAGCCGCCCAGGTGCAGAGCCTGATTGCCGAGAAGCCAGCCCGCGCCGTGTGGTGGGCGAAGCAGGAAGCCAAGGCGCTTTCCGCCGGGATTGGCTGGAGCGGTTCACGCTTTCGAGATGACCGGCCAGGCTACGCCGCGATGAAGCTAGCGGCAGAGCAGCAGCGCCCGCTACAGGGCTTCGAGCATGAGGAAGCGCTGGCATGCTTCTGCGGCGAGTAGTGGAAGCCTTCTAACGTCTTGTTGAACGGGGCGCCGTGACAAGACACCCGGAGCGCGCTGCTGCCGTTGCGCCTCCGTTCGAACAAGGGGTTGTGCTTCACCCACCCGAAGCGCGCGAGACAAGGAACGCGATGAACACCGAACAGACCGAAGCCGACAAGTTCATGACGCTGCCGGAGAACCTGCGGCGCTGCCTGTGGATGCTTGCGCACGAGCGCATGCGCCAGGACGAGAAGTGGGGCGGCCCGGAGCACGACGACCTGGCCACGACGGCCGACTTCGCCCAACTGGCGCAGGACTATGCCGGGTGGGCGCGGGTGATGTCGGGCATGGGCAGCGCCGACAAGGCCCAGCGCCGCATGCTGCAAGTGGCCGCACTGGCGCTGGCCGACGTGGAGCGCGCGATGCGCTTCTTCGACGCCCTACGGCTGGCGCAGGAAAAGTCTTCGCAGGCCGCGTGAAGCACAACGTTGCCGGTAACCGGACCGTTGCGGCTTGCCGCAATGGGTCCGGTTGACTGGCGTGTTGGGCGGCTGGTGAACGAAGCAAAGGACAGACGATGACGATGTTGCCATTTCACGGACGGTGCCATACCTGCGGCCACGACCACGACGCCGAGGCCGCCCATTGGCGTGATGTGCTTGAACTTGCGCAGCGGTCGGACGGCATGCCCGCCAGCGCGAACGAAAGACAGTTGCGGCGCCTGCTGGCCGCCCGCGTTTCCATGTCGCACACCTATTTCGATGACGGCGAGGCACAAGGCCAGGAGCACGGCATCAGCATCGACTTCATGCGCGAGCCGGTGGCCGACATCGACGCGAAGCTGCGGGCGCTGAATGTGGCGCGCTACGAGCGCAACCGTCCGGCCTTCAACCCGGCGGCCGAATGCTCCCCGACGCTGACGCAGTGCCCGCGGTGCAACAACCCACACCATGCCTGCGACCGCGGCAAGACGCCCAACGCTAGGTTAAGCGGCGGGCCGTAGGCCCGTCCGCTTGAACCGTCAGTTCGGCTTCACGCACACACATAGGCATGCTTCATTACCACGGCACACCGATAACCCCCCGCGCGCAGCTTGAGCGCATGGCGGGCCGCCTGTTCTGCGTGAGCTTCGCCGCTCCGCAGGACTTGGCGACGTGCCTGCGTATTGGGCAATCGGTGATGCTCGACAACGGCGCGTTCAGCGCCAAGACGCGCGGCCTGCCGTTCGACTTGCCGGGGTTCTACGCATGGGCCGAGGCGCACCTAGCGCACCCGCATTGGGCTGTGGTGCCGGACGAGATAGACGGCACGGTTGAGCAGCAGCGCGCGATGGTGAAGACGTGGCCCTTCCGCAAGGACCTCGGAATTCCAGTGTGGCACCTGGGCCTGCCGATCGACTACCTGCTCGAACTGTGCGACGAATGGGGCCGCGTGTGCTTCGGCAGCGCCGGCCAGTATTGGCAGATCGGCACGCCGGCATGGTGCGGCCGCATGGACGAGGCTTTCAACGCGCTGACACGCACCTTTGGCCGTGTGCCTTGGGTGCATGGGCTGCGCATGCTCGGCCAAGCTGCCGGCCCTTGGCCGCTGGCGAGTGCCGATTCAACGAACGTGGGCCGCAACTTCAAGGACGGCCACGTCTGCGCGGAGTGCATGGCGCAGCGCATTGATTCCGTCAACCCACCGACTCTGTGGACAGAGCGGCCACTACAGGAGTGTTTGATATGAGCCTTCGAATTGCCCAAGAATTCCTCGTCGAGCGTACCGCTCAAGAGGAGAACGGCATTGACGTGACTGATGCAAAGTGGAGCCCCGGAGATTGGGCTGCGCTTATCAGCCACTACGCCACACGGCAGATTGTTGGCAACCTACGCTCAGTGAGCGCTGAAAAGTTCCGCGCCGACATGGTGAAGGTTGGCGCGCTGGCGATGGCCGCAATTCAAGCCACCGAGATGGCGGGGCGACTGTGATGCTTGCCGCCGCCATCCTGATCTACGCCATCGCTATGACGCTGGCGAACCTGAGCATTGCCCACTTCGGCCCGTGGGTCAGCCCGATCAATGCCTTCGTGCTGATCGGGTTGGACTTGGCGCTGCGCGACTGGCTGCACATGCGCCTGAAGGCGTGGCAGATGATGGCGCTGATCGGCGCGTCCGGTGTGCTGACCTACGCGCTTAACCCGTCCGCGCAGCACATCGTCATTGCATCGGCCGCCGCTTTCACGCTGGCCGCGCTGGTGGACTGGCAGGCGTTCTCGCGCCTCGGCGGCTCCTGGCTGCGGCGCAGCTTGGGCAGTAACGTGGCCGGCGCAGTGGTGGACACAACAGTCTTCTCCGCGCTGGCCTTTGTGCTGCTGTCGCCTGCGCCGAAACCGCTGGAGGTGGTGGCGCAGATTGCAACGCTTCAACTGCTGGCGAAGGTCGCGGGCGGGGCGGTGTGGGCGGCAGTGCTGAACCGCACGATGCGCGGGACGCTGGCATGAAGCCGAACGTGTTTTAGACAACATCCGAAGACTTTGCAGCATGCAACACCACAAATCCCAGCGCCATGTCAACGCAGCCAAAGCGCGCTGGCGTGCTGCTGAAGCTCGCGCACAAGCCGAACGAGATGCAGGCATCCCAGACGAGCCCGCAATCGAAGACTGCCGCGAGGCTTTTGCCCTGCCGCTCAAGTGCGCCGGCTACCACGATCTGCGCATCGAGCCCAGGCGCGGATACGTGGCCTGGCGCGCAATAGACGCGGCCACGGGCGAGGTGATGCACTGCGCTGCGTTGAAGGAGTTGCTGCGCTGGGTGGCGTCACAGGTGCCGAGGATGCTGGCGTTTAGGAACCTGCAGTGACACGCTTCTTCTTCAGCCCCAGCGCAGGATGCTGCCCGGTGGCTAGCAGATACCACGTCCATGATGCAGCCGGCATGGATGTGACATCGCCCTCGTAGTCTGACCATCTGGCGATCCGGTTTGACCCGATGACCTTGGCGGCCTGAGTCTGAGTCTGGCCAGCCGCAAGACGAGCGGCCATGATCTGCGCCCCGGTGGGAACTGGCAGCAGTTCGGCCATGACACGCAACGGCTTGCGATCCTTGCCAAACGGGCGGCCCTTGGGCCTGCTTACCGCTACGGGGATGGCAGATTCCCCCACAGGGGGTGCAGATGCCGCTACAGGGGTGGCCGCGTCACTCATGGCCGACCCCCGCGCCCTGCGCCGTCGCCCGTGCCGCCTTGCGCGCCTCGCGTGCGATGGCCGCGTCGATCCTGGCCTGGCGCGCGATGGCGAAGTCATAGAGCATGGCCGCCTCCTTCTTGAGCCTGTGGACCATGGCGCCGGCATTGTGGCCATGCTTGGGCTCCAGCGCCGCCACGATGGCCAGTGTGTTGACGCCTTGCACGGTGACCGGCATGCCTGCCAGCGCAATGTAGCGCACCGCGAAGCCCGTTTCATGCGTGGCCGTGAGCCCTGGCAGATCAAGCGCCCATTGCTTGTGCCAGCCGTAGTTCTTTGATGGCATGGTGATCTTTCAAGTGTCAAGGATTCCTTGACGGTTCATCGAATGGATAGTCCAGATTCCCCCACAGGGGCGGCACATACCCACACAGGGGGTGCAGCAGCCTGCGGGCGCATGCTAGGGGCCGCCCTGCCCTGCCGCGCCATGGCCGGGACCATGCGCCAGGGCTGCGCCAAGGGGCCGCGCCGGGCCATCACGGGCCGCCGCGCCGTGGCCTGCACCCTCATGCCCGGCTGCGCCTCGCGTGCCATATCCGGCACTTCGGCCAGCGCATCGGCGTGAAGCTCTGCGGCGTGCTCGAGCATATCGGCCGTGGCCCGGTAGCTGGCCGCGATACGCGCCGGCATGCCGAGTGCTGCAGCCTTGATCCGGGCCGCCTCAGACTTGAGCATGCGCGCCATGGTGGCAGGATCATCGCCGGCTGCAGCCTTGATGCCATCGGCCAGCACCTGGGCCCTGTCGGCTGCTTTGCGCATCGTGGCCGCATCGTGGCCGGCACTTACCGTCACAGGGGGTGCAGGCTCCGCTACATGGGGGGCAGGCTCCACCGGGGCCGCTGCAGGGGCTGGCGCCGGCCGTGGCGCCCATGGCGCGGGCTTTGGCTCTGCCCATGCTTTGGCGCCGCCGTCGCTGAATCCTTGCATGACAACCCGCAGCCCGTGCGCTTTGGCCATGGCCTGCAATTGGTCATTGGCCCCCTTGATGTCTGCCGATGTCAACCCGGGCCCGGCGCAGGTATAGGTGAAAGACTCCAGCCGTTGACTGTCGGCGCCGATCAATGCCGCTTCAAAGGTATGCGGGGGCAGGGACTGCGGCGCCACGCGCCAGCGCTGCACCTCGAACTTGCCACGCAGTGCAGCGGCTTGCCATGGTGCCAGCCCTTCGCCCATGCAAGGCGCCACCTTGAATACAAAACCCGGCTCGTCACGCTGGCGCCGCGCGCATTCGACTTTGGCAGTCACGGCAGACAATCCATTGCAGCGCGATCCAGTCCAGCGGCTAACGAACTCCAGCGGCGCCGCATCGGCACTAGGCGCCACTACAGGGCCGGCAGCCTGCACTACAGGGGGTGCAGCATGCGCCA
>ERZ724508.1514-NODE-1514-length-13630-cov-5.186961_pt1 | contig 13630 bp, 22 predicted proteins | sample MGYA00376041_ERZ724508 | MGnify/ENA primary metagenome ERZ724508 (study PRJEB28724, sample SAMN07190887) | wastewater metagenome | isolation source: effluent of sewage treatment plant in Hong Hong | place: USA: Christiansburg, Virginia | collected 2016-03-01 ...
GTATGGTCTATCAAGGATCACGGTTTCCAGTTTATCACTTCAATTGTGGCGTCTATGTACGTCTTTTCAACATCCTTCAGTGACTTCAGGGTCGACAGGCAGCTATAAGCCTTTTCACGCCCGACAGGGTGCTCTGCGAGGTTGGCTATCAGCTGCACCACGTTCAGTCTCGTGTCCTTCGATGGATCATCCAATAATTTCTTGATGCTGCCGAAGGTTGCATCTTCTTTCAGGATCTGGTTCTTCCCCTCATTGATCTGGGCCAAGGAGCAGAGGCACAATGTCACCTGCTCCCTTACATCACTGACAACATCGCTGAGCAACTAGCACAGTGCAGGAATGCTTCCTTTTTGAACTACATCGTTCTTGCCCTTTTCGTGGTAAGAGATGCAAGCGAGATTGCTAACCACACTTTCTCTGATCTGCTAGCTTTGGTGGTTCAGCAACCCAAGAAGCCTTTTGATGCATTCAGTTTTTAATGCCTGTTCGGTGCCTCCTTCACCATACAATAACTGGTTGAGCATCTTCAGGGTTTTCAGAAGAATTCGTGGTACCTTCTCCTCCAACAACTTGTCCACAAGCTGCTCCACCAGATTAGTCTCTAGAACAGCTTGCCTCTCAGTCACGGTCTCTGTGAGGTTCAGCAAAGCGTTATAGCTGTTCAGCCGAATAGCCTCGACCTTATCGTTGATGAGCGTTATTATGCTGGGAATATGCTTCTTTACAAGGATATGCTCCCTCCCAAGTGCCGTCGAACAGACCTGTACAACAGCCAGACTGCTTTGCTCACGAATCTCATCGTTGGAGTGATCAAACTTCTTCACTAGCACTGACAGCAAGTCGGAGGTGAGCAGTGCCTGCGTGATGTTGTTGGAACTACATCAAATACTGCAGTACAGGTGGAAGTCCTCGTTGATGGAGTGTAGCACCTTCAGTTTCAGAACCACTGGCTCCCTCAAAAGCTCGTAGGTCTGCTTGACATATCGATGGTCACCGTATGCCACCTGCAGAGAGTTCTCCGGCGAGGGTTGGTAGTCATTGCGATTACGGTGCAACCCGATCAGTTCATCCGAGCTGAGCATGTTCTATTTTATTAGTGACTGAACGATACTAAATGACCAACAGCCACTGCCTGCACCGGTACATATTCAGCGATACAGCAGTAAGCCACCGTCCCATTAAGCCTTGCGCTGGTTAATAATCATCCTGGTTTTTGTGGAATCCTACCCGCTCAAGTAGGATCCAAGTCATTTGTTGGTGCTGCACGAAAGTGATTTTCCTATGGTCTTCGAGGAGTACTCGCACCTCGTAATCGAGTTCTATGCACCCTGGTGAATACCGTCCCTAATGTAGGTCTGGCCACTGCAAAAAGTTCGCATCAATCTACAAATAGATTGCCGCCGAACTTAAAAGCAAGCGATCGTACAGTAACCAGTGAAGTTAGTTAGTTCGGCTGGCCAAGGTGGATGTCACCACCTAAACCAATATTGCGCAAAAGTACGAGGTGAGTACCTACCCCACATTGAAGTTCTTCATCGATGGGAATCCGATCCCTTACCAAGGTGAACGAACCAAAGAGGATGTGTTGAGATGGATCGAACGCAAGCTGTACCCTGCAGTGGTGGAGATCAGTACAGAGAGGGAACTCAGCAGGCTCAAGGGGAAGAAAACAGTGTCAGTCGTATACTTCGGCAACGACACCCAAGAAATTGAGAAGTATCAAACCCTGGCACTAGCAGACGACAGCATCAGTACATCAGTTCTTAATGCTAGCCTACTACAACGCAACAGGGAAACTGCTGGATAGCCTGTACCATACCAGCAAGTTCGAAATGTACCGGAGCTTTGACGAGGTGGCAACCTATAACGGTTCCATCACCGATTTGGCGAGCTGGATAAGTAAGCTATCCAAACCCTACATCCAGGAGTTTGAGACTCGAACCATTAGAATGATATTCGCTGAGGATCGCCCTGCATTGGTCCTGTTCAATGTGGATGCCGATGTACTACTCCATGAGACTCTCTCACAGTTCGCGAAGACGTACACTGGCAATCTCATAATCACTGAAATCGAAGTACGAATAGAGATAATGACAGCCAACCCATGAACACTTTACAAAGTTTGCAGACTACCTGTCCATTGATACTTACGACCCCAAACTCGTAATTATCCTCGCTGCAACCAAGAATAAGATTGCCATGACGGTAAATTAGGAGATGGATGGATAGACCATCCGCAGATTTTTGGACAACTACGAGCGTAACCAACTGAAAAAGTATGGAATCACCGACCCAATCACTTCTGACTCTTCATTGTGAGTTCACTTGCTGCGTAGGTGGCGGGTGCTATTGTACTCCCACACACTCATTATCACGCCTGAACGTACCGGAACTGGCGCATTGAGGTTGCTCCGTACTGGTAGTTGGTTATGCACTATCGATCCAGGCTACTGGCGAACTGGAGGCTCTTCCACTTCGTTATTCAAGTAGTTCACTAGGATGCTCTCGTTTGGTGGCTCATTCACTGTGAGGTTTGTAATGGGTTCTGGATCGATACGGTTGGTTATACCTGACGGACTCCTTGAAACTGACTCTGCAATGCAGTCCTCTTTGAAATATGAACTATTGGATATCCTTTGCTTGCGATCTGCTGAGTGCTCACTGGATTGCCTGTTCTTGTCATTTTCCTTATTGTTCAGGAAGGACCGTGGGGGTAACAACTCCTGCCTTTTGCTCTCAATTAACCCAATGTTACCTATGGAACGCGGAACAGGCTCTTCAGCCCTGCAATCTCTTTGTCTGCTTCGGATAGTTGTAATTTCAGTTTTGCCACTTGACTTCCCAGTTCTTACTAAAGTTGTCTGAGCTTCTATACAGAATGTACATCTTTTCAGTGGCCAGCTGTTCAATTCTAGCTTCGAACTCCCCCAGCGCCACCAGCTGCTTCCTGTTAGTTTCCACAAGCTAATCAATCTTCCTTCTGGCGTACTCATAATCTTCTCTCCTCACAGTCTGTTCGGCCAACCGATAGGAAGCAATTACCGACTCGTACATCTGCTTCTGTGTATGTTCACGCTCCACAAGGGCTTCGATCTGTTACTGCTGCATTTCTATTCGCTGGAGCAGTATAGCTCGTTCCTTTCCCCAATCACTTTCGGCAAGTGAATTCTACTGATAGCACTGCCAGTACTTTCCTCTTCAGTCGGCTGAGTTCCTGCTGAAGTAGTTCAAGGTCTCGACGGAGCTAAGCCTAAGCCATCCAATCGATGGTCGGTTGGGAATTTAAATAGAATTACTTGGTATTGCTCAGGCGAACTATGATACCTGGAGAAGTTCCCAAACCTCCCTACGACAATATTGACTAAGAAAGACCTGAAGCACCGATCATCACGGTGAAGCCACCTGCCCCAAGTCTCTTCATGATGAAGGAGCTCGAGTAAAAGTTTCAAAACCAGAGCAAGCTCTACGACGATGAAACAATGCGTAGTAAGGCATACCGGAAGAAGATTGAGGAGCTTCAGAAAGAGTTAGCTCAGGTTAAGAGTAAATAAGGAGGAGTGTAGCGACCATTCGATAGCGAAGCCGAAAACGACTATGTAAGGCTGGTGAGAAAATGCATGGTAGCTATCAATGACTACGAGCTAGAGATCATCGAACTCAAGAAGCACATACACCAACTTGAGAAGCATAAGGACATGCATGATGATCACTTGAAACTCGAAGTCGTAAAGAAGCCTCACCATAACATCCCAGCAGAGTGCGAACATCTAAACAAAACCGAGCTGGAGCTGGAGCACGAGGTGAAACGACTCACCAGAAAAATTCAGGCGATTGAACATGATGCTTAGGAGACCTCTGACCGGCTCAATAAATAGTTACACTTGAAGGACTCTAAACTCAACGAACTGCGCCAAAACATCAAGGAGCGGTAGCTCCAAGCCATAGAACCCTTTCAGAAGGAAGTGGATAAGCTGCGTAGGGAAATCGACAACCACAAACTAACCCAGCAGCAGAACGAAGAGATTATAAAGGAACTGACAGAAGGGCACCTCAAGGAGTCCAAGAGGCTTCCAGGCAATTCAAAGACCTTCGAAAATATCAACAAGATCATCGGCAAAGCATTTTCAGACGCCGAGAAGGAGGTTCCAAAAGTAGGTGTGACTATCTCTTCTACAAAAGTAAAAGGAATCATAGCTAACACCCGAGTTGCTATCGAGGTTGCGTTAAACAAGCTCTAGTCCTGATATTTCTCATGCATGCAGTACAATTATGATCACTTGCGCTTCTTCGGCTGGAGCGTATCGCCACTTCCGTTTTGCAGATAGATACGCTCAATGTTCCGCATTTTGTTATTATCGTACCGATCGGAATCCAGTGTCTGAGCGTATGTTATCAACGGGTTATCCGCATGGCGTTTTCTCCGTGGTTACAGTTCCTGGAAGAGCCTTTCATCCTCAACTTCCAAACTTGACTGTGGCTACCGATAAGGCAGGTTTCGTCTGGGAGAGCTATATTTCTGCCGAACTGTCTTCTCCTTCTCAATATGGAAGTCAACGTAGTCGCTCAGGGTATCCTTGTTGTCGGTTTCCTCTTCGATGTAGTTTATGATTGGTCGTGCAATTATAACAGATTCGGCCTCAGAGCGCGGCGGGTTGAACACAGTTCCGCCCCTGACCCTGCCATTCTGCGTGTCTCCGAAGACATTGCCCTGCTGTTGATCCCACTCCATACTGTTATTTAGTGATTCTACTTACTCGTTGGGATCGTATACTCCCTTATTCTTCTTCTCCTGCTTTGTTATTCTGTTGCTTTGATTGATGAGTTCCTATGGTGGCGAGGCGAGCTTCCGCTGGGAATGAACGTGAGGTCTGGAACTTTCACCCAACTACCGATGTTTGTACTATGTTTTGGTTTCGATCTATTGGTCTTCGAAGATTTCGTGGCTGATATGACTACTGTTGTCTTTGTTGCCCTTCGCTCGTAAATCTATCAACATGTTCTTATCCAGCTCCAAGCTCTACTCGTGGTCGCGATCAATAAACTCCTCGAGGGCCTCCACTCCTTGATTATACTCCGTTTTTTCAGACATGTCAGCATCACGCACAGATTTGGGTTACTCGACCTCCTCGTGGATAGCCTACTCAGTGAGTGGGTTATTCTCTGATGTGCGCTGAACAATATGCTCCTCATCGATCTTTTAGCCCTCGTCAATTTTCTCCTCTACTAAATTGGTTGCAGGTGGTTCCTCCTCGACGTTCAATAGCTGTTACAAGAGCTGTTTCTTCCTTTCGGCCTATTCCTCCTGTTTCTTGAGCTCCGCTTCTCTTTCGAGCAGCTCCTCCTTCGGAATAATCCTCATTTCCTCTAAATCCATCAGTTTGATGGATCGAACGTCATCGTCGACCTGTGGTATTTCGTTTCTCTCATCGAATAGCATATCGTTCAGCTCGTCCTCAAGTTTCACTTCTCTGATGAGTTCGACGTTAATGTCCTGCAGCTATGATAGATGCATGTCTGAATAACCATCCTCGTTCAAAGGGGCACCCTTTAGCTTTTCGTGCTCCTATTCGATCAGCTTCATGAGTTCGGCCTCGTGATCGATTGTCCTCTGCTTGTTTCGCTTGAGGTTTATGGCCTTCTCTTTTGGCTTTTCTGGAGGAGCACCCTCCAAACCCTCTTCATGATCTTCCTCAAACATTATGATATCGTCGTCGTCTGGACATCGATCTCCAACCATATCGTACTTAACTTCATTGCCGTCGTCGTCCCTCACTACCTCCCTTCCGAACTCGTCCAGCCAAATTTAGTTGCCTTAGGGATCGAACTTGCGGTAGTTGCCTTCCTCGTCAAAGACCACTTTATTTCCACGTTTGTCGAAGAATACTTCAGTGCCATCTGCTTGCCTCATAACTCTCATGCCGTCCTCTCGCATGCGCGTGATATTACCCTGCTGGTCAATTTAGACAATGTATCCATGTTAGTCGTATAATGTGACTCCTCCATAGAAGTTTCGTTCAACTCGGAACCCATGACTTTAGAACCGAACCTTCTTTCCATCAATCTCGCGTACTTCATACCCGTTGGAATCAAACTTGAGTAGTTTCCCATCGACAATCCTTACTTCAAACCCATTCTAGTCGTAACGTAGCCACTACCCATTCACATTTCGAACTTCATATCCTTATTCGTCGTACTTGGCAAATTCGCCGTTCTTCAACCTCACTTCGTAACCATCACTATCGTAGCGTAGAAGTTCACCGTCTTCTTTTTTACGGACTTAAAACCCATTCTCATCGAAGCGCAGCATCTTTCCATTCACTTCTCTAGCTTCGAACCCCTCTTCGTCGTATCGACGAATTCCCCCACCGAAATCGTCTTTTTCAATTCGGTAGCCATCCTAATCGTACCGAACAATGTCTCCGTTCTTCAGCTTTTCTATTCGATAACCCTCTTAGTCGTATCTGATATGTTTGTCACCATCTATAACTACTCGGTATCCATCCTCGTCGAACCTTTATTCAATTCCAAGTGCATTCTCGACCAACAGGTATCCAAACTTATCGTGTTTCTTTGCCTGCTTCCAGTGGGTAGTTGCATCGTATACCATCTACTCAATCTATTGAAGGTTTTGACTCTCACTTAAGACGTTCTTTTGTTGACTACCACTAGTCCTGCGGAAACCTGTCCCGACCATCCCTTATTCATTTGTGTCTATAAGCTCCTGGCGGCTGGCAATCTCCTCTCCTATTAATTAATTTTGGCTGTTTTCAGCAGAATCTAACTTCTCGAGTAGGAGGCGAGGGCGGAACCCATTGGTTCCTTTGGAGTATCCTGGTGAAGCTTGGTCAAGCTACTTAGGCCTTCCTGCTATAGTTTGGGTCTTGAAGAAGGTCTTCCCCATTGTCGGATCACACATTTCGGCTTGCTAATCTTCCTCAAATTGCACCTTGATGTCGCTTTGGTTGTCAGCCTCCAACTTATACACGTTCTTAACGTTCTGTGCCTCGAACTCGTCAAAGAAGTAGTCCTTGCCGTGGTGCAAATCGACCAATGCAAATACTCCCCCGAGTATAGTGACCACAATACAGTCGAGGGCTACCCAGTACTAGGTGTCCTGCGAGATCGAGTAGTACATTGCTAACGATGCTCCGGCAGCAGCGGGAATCGTAAGCAAAAACAAACTCGCTATGGTAAGGGCATTCATCGGTCGGAGACTATTGGTGCTGGTAAGCTCCATACAGAAGTTACTTTTTTCGATGGCACGACTGTAGCAGAGCCGGAAGAATTTGAAGTTGATGGAAGCACTCACTGACAGCATGGCAAGAGTTGAACAATGATGGTTTTAGCGGCGTATCCACTTCGCGTACTGATTGTCAAGTTTGATATAGCGATTGAAGAGGTAGACGAGTACGAGGTTCCCGCTGAGCAGGAACCCAAATGTAATTGCGAGACAGTAAACTCCGAGTATGCCCATTGCATGTCCATGCAACCACACGTCATATTCCGTGTATATAAACAGTATCCACACTCCAAGTTAAAATACCGAAATAAAGGCTGTGCTGAGTGTGAAGAAGTGCATTGAGCGGAACTTGATCTTGAGACCGAGAGCAATGATGAGAACCGCCAGTGAGCAGATTCCGAATGGGAAATATACCACTTTACTTGCTTGGCTATACTCCTTATAGAATTAAGTGGGAGTTATGCAGTTGGAGCCGTTGAGGGAGATAGTCAGATTGCCAGGACAATTTGTAACACAGCCACCTTCGAAGATGTAGCTGGAGCTACGGCATACAAGACACTTGGTCGTTACCAAATCGCACAGAGAACAGTTATCCACGCAGACAACGCAAACAGCACCGGCAGGAATCATATCACTCGGGCACGAGGCTGAACAAGTGAAGTTGGAGAGATAGTTTCCTGTGGAGCAGGTTGTGCAATATGAGTTGTTCGAGCATGTCATACATTCGGAAGGGCATTGCACACAATTATTAATCGAAGCAAATTGACCGGATGGGCAAGGTTGGCAGTTTCCTGCAATGAGTGCACCTTGCGAGCAAGTCAGACATTGAGTGCTGTTACAAGTGAGACAGTCACTCGTATACACCACAGAACAGTTTTGACAAACCTGGCTCAGTGACACCGTAGTCTGAGGACAGTTCAGCTGGCAGTAGAGTTGGTAACGAGAGTAGCCAACATCACACTGAGTGCAGGCTGGGGTACAATTGGTACAAGTATACACGCACTTCGCACAGTTAAGCCCACATGGGTAGCAGAGTTGGTTATGGCTGATACCCACCGAACAGTTGGATACGCACAGGTTATTCTCCATGGAGTACGTTGACAAGCATGCTGTGCAGTATCCACTTCCCGTGCATAGAGTGCAGCCGGTTGGACACACCGCACAATCAGCCAAGGTCAATGGATTTATGTATGTTCCATCTGGACAGGGTTGCCAACACTTCGTATTATATAGATAGCTGCCTGTGACGCATGAAAGGCAGTAGGTTGCGTTCAAGCACGTCTTGCAGCTATTAACGCAGTCAAGGCAATTGGTAGTGCCAGCATAGGTAGTTGTTGGGCACGTGAGGTAGCAAGTCCCATTATAGAGCAGTCTCGTATAAGGGCAAGTCAGGCATGTGCTGGCGTTTGAGCAAGTTTTGCAGGTGCTATCGCAGAACTGGCAGATCTTATTATTGAACACGAATGTGCCGTCGGGGCAGGCAGCTATACAGCTCGTACTGTTGTAGTAGTAGTAGTTTGTTTAGCAGGTTAAGCAGACCGTCGAGGCATTGCAAGTGCTGCAGGTCGTAGGGCATGACTGGCAACTTGAGGTTGTTTCGTTTGCATAAGTCTTATCGGGGCATGGCCTTTGAATGCATTGGTTGTTGTACAGCAGCGGGAAGGATGATGTGCTGTTACAGCTGGTGCAGTTGGTTGAGATGAGACTGCAGGTAAGGCAGGGCGAATCGCAGGGAGAGCAAACTCCAGATTTGACGACCAAACCTCCAGTGCAAGTAGCAACACATGTTGAAGTATTGGTTTGGAGGTAGAGCGGTTTTGTGGTGTCGCAGCTCGTGCAACGAAAAGTGAAAGATGAGCAGGTGAGACAGTTGGTGGAACAGGCATCACAGGTCAAAGTGATGTTGTTTTGAACATAAACATCAACTGGACATGATGCTAAACATGTCGTCCCGAGCAGAAAGGAGCTCGTGAGACAAGTGATACAGACAGCTGTGCTGGTACATTTGGCACATGGTGAAACACACGCTGCGCAAGTTAGTGTGGAATTAACCTTGTAATAGAAATCGGGACATGTTGCTACACATGAACTTGTGGTAGAGTCGAGGTATAGGCTGGAGGTGCACTGTGTGCAGTTTTTGCTGGAAGCTGAACACTTATAGCAATTAGCGTCACAGGCAGAACATATACTGCCCACAAGAAAGAACCCGATATCTGGACAGGAATTCACACAGCTTGCTCCTTTGAAGATGGTGTTAGCAGTGATGGAGGTGTCACTGTAGCAATTTATGCAGGTGCTTTGGGAGGAGCAGTCACGACAAACTGAGGATGCACATTTGGGGTACCAACTGCCGGTAGCCCCTTGTTGCACCAGAAAACCGTTGCTGCTATAGCTCTGGATCGTGAAACCGTTGGTTGTGTTTATCTTAGATGTGACGAGGGTCATCAACAACGACAAAGTGGTGGAAGAAGTCGTAAACCTTATCTAGTTTGTGACGGGGACGGTGCAGCTTGTGCATGGAGTCTGCCCAACAGTTACATTGGGAAAGTTGCTTGGCACAGTCAGCAGCACATAAGCTTGGTTACCGTTCAATGCAGTCGCCACAGTCAGGTTTGTTGACTAGCCGTAGAAACCCACGCCCGTGGTGAGTGTAGCACTGTTAAGTGGGCTTGCCTGGGTATTCTGGATAACGGCTACTTGCGAGAATAGTGAAGCCTTTCCCAGGGTATCGCTTAGACTTACATTGAGGGTGTCTGAAGTGGGCTGTAAAGTTGGTGGATTACCAAAAGTACTTATGACGATGCTGTTGACTAGAGTAGAGGCTGGGTTGATTGGTAACGAGATCTTTCTACCACTGACTCCACATACCACAGGCGCAGTGTTAACCGTGCACGCCAGCCCGGAATTAATGACCACTGGTAGAGGAATGTCAACGGCAAGTGTTCCTGACGGGCTTCCACTCGGAAGGGTAAGCTGAACTGTCATCGAACTGTTTTCACTATTAATAACGGATGACATGCTGAAGGTTTTCGCTGTGAACTGTGCAGTTTGGTTCATAGTTAGAGTCAGCAGTCCGGTCGACGATTCGACCAGCCAACTCCCGAAATAAGTGAAGACCTGAAATTTTCCGGTCGGATTGAATGAACCAGGCATAATAGAGTTACTCCAGGTGAGGGTTGTAGAACCAGTGACGGCATTGGAGCTTGTGAAAGTGAGATTATTGCTGGTGTAGCTACAGCCCGACAAAGAGGGCTGATTCGAGGTACATGATCTTGCCACCTGGTCGGTACTGATTGAGATATCTGATGGCGTGATGATCTGAACACTGGTATAACTGGTGGAAGGAACAAATTATACTGTGAGTGAAGCGACGGACAACACAGTATAGCTTGTGCTTGAAATACTGATTGTTCCTATGGTAGCGGGGGTGGCAGTGTAGCTCAGTGTACCGCTATCCACCATATACCCGTCCACTGAATATGAGCTTACTGTAAAGCTAACAGGCTCTGTTGTTGGAGGGTTGGTGAACTCAGAGAAGTTTAGACTGATGCTGCCGCTGTTCATAGATTGAGAGGTAAAGATTCCATTGAAGAATAAGACTCCATTCGTGAGGTTGTATGCAGCAGTGCTGACAATGATGCTGTTGATGGTGCACTGGGTGACAGATGCTGAACCAGTGAGAGTTCGTGCAGAGTACGGATAAATCATCGAGAGGTAGCTACCGGTGGCCAAAGGTGAGCCTATTGTAACAATCAGCTGGGAAGCAGTCAGACTATTGGTACTCTTCGAGACAGATGCTAAGGTAGCTGCCAGCGTACCAGCAGTTGCCTGATAGGTAACACTCCCAAACTGCACATCTCTGCCGTTGCGTTGTATTGTAATGGTCAAGGCATCCGTAGGCTTGATATTCGGTGGATTTGTGCTGGAGAACATGGTAATGGTGATTTTATTGTTGCCGCTGATTGTATTACCGGAGAAGTTGCCAAGGGTAAAGGTGTTGCCAGAGGTTAAGTTCGTGTACCCGCTAAATGTGGTGATGTTAAGCAGAGTAGGCATTCCAATGCTGGAAGGTACGACCACTTTAATGGTGTCAGCAGTCGCTATCAATACGGTGTTGATGAAGCTCACTTGCAATGTTGTTGACTTCGAGACTGTTGTGTTGCTGGCAGTTATAGTCACGTTCTGCAGGACTGTACGAACGATTCCTGAAAAGGTGGTAGTGCACGAGTCAATAATATCACCGGTAGCGATTCGTGTTGACATTGTGATGCTGTCAGTAGGGTTTACAGTCGGAGGGAGGGTCAATGAGGATATTGAAAAGCTGAAGGCACTCGCCAAGCTATTGCTGTTGATACTGCTGGCAGTAATCACTGTCTGAGTTGTTGTTTGATAACTGCAGCTTACTACGCTATCAACGTTGCTGATGGAAGTGCATACCAAAGAACCACTAATGAGCTGGTCACTACGATAGGAGTTTGCCCAAGCCAAAGGGAGAGTAATCATAACAGAACCACCAGGAGGAATGGGGTTAGTTGGGGTGATACTGACAGTAACCGTCGATTGACTGTATACTGTGCCTGTTGTGCTTATTTGGCAACTGGCTAGGGTACCAGCAGTAAAAGTCACGGCATTTGGAAAGACTGGCGTATCGCTCGGTGACGGACTCTGATCTTGGATGCTGCCAGTCGTCGTCTTTATTGTGTATTGAAACTCTCCGCTGGAACCAGTATACGAGGGATTCTTGATGCCACTCACGGTAAAGGTCACACTCGTATCAGTCAACGTTGTTGTTGTGCTGTAGTAGCCACTAACTGTGAGCACATTACTGACCATATTGCAGCTGAGCCCACTTGAACAGCCATAGCTGCCATCGGGAACACCAGTAAAACTCGAAGGGAATGTGAGCGTGATTAGCGAGTTCTGGCTGACGGCAGTGACAGCCTGCTGACTCCCATCGAGTGGATTGATGTCTCGATAGAAAAGGAAGGTGTAGGTAGCCACAGATCCAATGGTTGTGTTGGTGAGACTCACCGATAGTGTTATGATCTTGGCTTGAGTGAGTACCGTCAGCAACAACAGAAGCATGATGAGGAGCGGCTGTTTCATCACGGTTGGGTTAATATATGAATATGCTAAGGGCCTGCTAGTTTGAAATTGTAGTCGCGATGCTGCAATGGTCTGTGTCTGCCAAGGTTCACAGAGTAAAACCTTGTCGTTGCAGTAAATAGTCTCGATCATTAATAATTGAAATTCGAAGTGGAGATCGTGAAAACCGCGAGAAGCCTTAGCCGGTTGTAATTTAATTTATGACTGTCATAGACGGGCTGGTGGAAGTACTCAAGGTGTCCTTACTGCTGTGGGTTGTAGCTGTGCTTGTGGATGTGGCTAACAGGCATTTGGACAGGAGGGCAGATCGGAAACGCTTCATGTAGGACCAGGGCAGGATCATGGACTACTTCTAGCTGCAGAGGAAACGAGAACGAGCCAAACAGCCCACATTGACAAATCCCTTCAAAAAGGATCACTGCGGAGCTAAGTGGAGCAAGAAGTCTTTTAGATTCTTTGATGAAGAAGAAGAATTCAAGGAAAAATTGGAGCTTTTCGAGAAAAAGAGGGGGATCCATAGAGAATATCAAAAAGAGCTTGAGAAATCTGCTGCAAACGACTTCCTTTGTAAGTAGGATCGTGAGTTTCAAGAAGTGAGAGATCTAATGTATCACCCTTCTGCGCAAAGGCCAAGACCAAGTAACACTTCTGTGCATACTCACCTTGATGTGAAGCTCAATCCTGAAATAGACGATACTGAGCGTCATCTACCAACAATCCGGGTCACTACACCCCAGACAAACTATCATCAGCCGGTGTCTAACTTTCATTATCAATAAAGACAACCGAATCTGCAGGCCCAGAACGTCCAAGTTTCTTAGCCAACTAACTACGAGCTGACCAATCAGTCCTCTATGCCTCTTCCTTCTGGCTGGAACTACTATCAACCCTACTTTGCAGATAATATACCTGCGGCTAACTACTGGAACTGTGAAAGGATGATGCAGTACAACCACTTCTTTAGTCCCATCGAGTAACTATACCAACAGTGGATGGCAAATGCTCCGACCGATCAGCCTTTGTCAGGTTTATACGCAGCAATTTCTGTTCAACCAAATCAGTTTGCAACCAACCCAGCATAACGACAAATCGACTATTATCCTTGCGCTCCAATGAATTCTCCATATACTCAACAAACGTCAGGGTCCCTGCTGTTTCCAACAACCTCCACAGTAGCGCCACCTTCGATGGAGACATATCAAAATCAGTTCAAGGCCCACTCTTAACTTTTCAAGCCATCTCCGAATTCTATTTTTTCTGAACCTCCAGTCTTCAAACCACTCG
>ERZ724508.1516-NODE-1516-length-13625-cov-15.295431_pt1 | contig 13625 bp, 13 predicted proteins | sample MGYA00376041_ERZ724508 | MGnify/ENA primary metagenome ERZ724508 (study PRJEB28724, sample SAMN07190887) | wastewater metagenome | isolation source: effluent of sewage treatment plant in Hong Hong | place: USA: Christiansburg, Virginia | collected 2016-03-01 ...
CTGATCGATGAACCTCGATCTATATTTCTGGTGGAGTGATCCCGATGCTCCCAGAGATCCTCTCGAACGATCATTGTTCCCTGAGTAGTGAGACCGACAAACTCACACTCTCAGCATGGATGGACTATGATAAGGATGGGAAATTTATATCCATACGAATATCCGAGACGATCATTCGATCGCTCTGGCGAGGTGACTATGATAGTGTTGGGCGATATATCGCTGTGAAACATTCAGAAGAGAAAGATACGCCAAAATCAAAAGATGGTGTGCTACCACCCACAGAAACTCACACTCTTCTGGATGATTTCTACACACTAACGCAACTTGTAAATACAACTCATGAAGAACTTGGGAAGCTAGAATTTGATACCAATGAACTCTCAGTAGAGATGGATGGTGCGGGAGAAATGAGCTTCTCAAAGCGAGATCGGCATATTGCCCACCGCATGATCGAGACTGCCATGATCGAGGCGAATAGACACATCGCCAAATGGATGCACGATCAGGAGATCATCGTACCATCTCGAGTACATCAGTGACCCAGCCCAGAAAAGATAGAAATCTACCTAAAATTAGAGAATAGTACTGTGGGGGAATCTCTTCAAAAAGAACTTCAGAAGTTACCCGTGGATCGTAATCGTATTAAGCAATTTCTCACTATTATTCGAGATCTCCCTGAGAGCGATATTCTCGAGAGAAAAATACTTTCTACCCTCTCAAAGGCCTACTACACTACGAATACGAAGGGGCATTTTGGCCTGGCACTTCCCGACTATATCCATTTCACCTCCCCGATCCGTCGCTATCCTGACTTGCTCGCCCACCGCATCATCAAAGAACATCTCCATTCAAATGGGCAAAAATCAAGTCAACATATCAAGAAAATCGAAAAACTTCTCCTTATATCGAGTGAACGAGAACGTCGCGCTGTTGAGATCGAGCGAGCGGTATTTGATATTTATCGAACGCAATATTTTTCATCGAGGATCGGCAAGCAATATAGCGCACGTATCACATCTATACTCGCAAATGTCCTCTTCGTCGAGATCGATCCAGGGCTTGAGGTAAGTATATCCGGTGATTATTTCATCCCACAGGCCGATGGTGGAGCCATGATTGCCGGTATACACTATCACATCACTGATCGCATCAATATAGAAATTATTCATATCAACACACTCCTCTCTCGTGTGGAAGCAAAACCCATCAAGCAACTATCTGTGTAATTTCTCATCTATGAGATATTTTCTTTTTCTTATCTTCCTCTTCACAGCATCGATCCCCACCTATGCAGCTGGCACAAATATCGATCTGAACACTGCATGCACGCTACGAAGTGGATCGTATCCTTATAGCATCTCCTTCACTCTCTGAGGAAAGGAGATGGTGAGTGACAAATGATTTATCATCACAAAAAACAGCATCTTTCTCGTACACCAAGGTCAAAGTGATCGATATTTGTCATTCTACGAATGTGAAGATGACGAAGCAAAACTCATCGACCGGAGAGAAATCTCCCCCAATCTCAATATTGATCGAGTCCTCCAAAGTACATTCATCCTCCTGAAAACTACCGAATCAACTCCTCTCACACTCTGATACTATAATAGAGAGAACAAAGAATTATTCGAAATAGAGAGTGCTAGACTCTTGCATCAAGCAGCCATCAAGAAATATCTACAATGATTCAAGCTCCAAGCGAGAATCACAAGTATCCGGGAAGGGAAAGTCCGAGTCGAAATATCGCGAATCAAGAAATGAGATGGAGTTATCTATCGATACGGGAAAAAGGTATTTGTTGTTGAATAAGCATGTTGAATAAGCATCTATTGATATGAAAGAAAAGATTACCATCAAGTCACTTTCTAAAAAAGAAAGAAGAACGTACCAGAAAGAGCTTCTCAAGCTCTACGATCCTGAGAACAAGAGATCCAAAGAATACAAGCTATCCTTTAGGGAGAGTAGCTTTGTCATCATCGCACTCTGTGATGATCAAATAGTTGGTGCGATGCGAATTGTCTCAGATATGTTTATGTACGCCTGTATGATCAATCTCCTTGTTGATCCGCATTTTCGATGAAGATGAATCGGTGGCAAAATCATAGAAAAAGCCATCAGCGTATGCACGAAGAAAAACATCAATTATATCAGCCTCGTAGCTGATCCGAATATTGATTGACTCCCTGAATTCTATAGCCAATTCTGATTTGAGTATTCAGAGGGAAATGGTTTATATATGGAGCTGAAGAGAAATTAGTAGATAGAGTTATATGAAAATGAGATTACAAGATTAGTACATAAATCATTTTAGAAAATATAGAAGTTGACACATATAATATTAGATGTATATTGCATACTTCTCAATCTAATACGATGACAACTCCAAAAGAAATTGCAGCCGTTGATGATACTGAAATTCAAAAGCATGTCAGGGTCATGCAAGATGCTCTGAGCCATTTACTCCAACTACGCAATCAATCTGAGCAACATGCTTCCATCATTGGTGATATTTTATGTGATACCGCCAAGCAAACCATAGATCTGATCGATAGAGAAAAAATATTGGACAGTCAAACTTCGGAGCTCACACAAGACAAAGAAAGCTGAGTGAATAACAATGCCGCATTCTTTGCGGAGCTTCAACAAAAATACAATATCACTCCACGTACTGTCGAATCTATAGCAGGCCAAACAAAACTTCGCCCTGTTAGCACATTACGTGATGTACTGTCTATTCTCGATTGGGCACCAGAAGCATTACAAAACCAAACCGATGATTTTATGCTCCAACTCATAGATCTTTTGACGAGACATAATATGCTAGAGGACATCACCAAGAAGCCTTTGCAGTTACAAATAGCAGGAAATGATGTTTTCCTCTCACTCGGTCGTCTTGCACTTGAGAAAGAGATACAAGGATGGACTGTGTCTGAAAAGGACAGAGAAGAAAACCCTGAGTACTATAAGCATTATTCATCAAGGCCTCGACTGTATAAAGAACGGATTGATAAAACACAGAACGCAGCTGCCTATGTCAAGAATCCTGAAGCTTATGGACGACATTGGGATGCTGGCGTTTTGTATAAGGATCAGTTGGGGGCATATGATAAGGCTTTACAAAATACATTAGCTTCCACATCTGATGCCGTATGGTGTTCACTTAAAACAAAACAAGATCGAAATATAGCCGAAATTTCAAATCTTCCGATCCCTAGTAGTCAAATTGCTCGTTTAGGAGCATCAATTTTAATAAATAAGATCCCATTATTTGAAATTTAGAATCCCGAAATGAAATAAGTTTGAGACAAAAAAATGTTTTACTTCACTCAGTAAAACATTTTTTTTGTCATCTTCTGCACTTCCTTTGTGTTCATCCCTTTCGCAACCCAATCCCATGAAAGTATAGTTTCAAGTCGTGGGATCGATCTTGGGAGCATCTGAAGATCCGGAGTCTGAATCTCAAAATGCAGATGGGAATGTGGATAATCCTTCTCTGGAACGCCACTCACACCGACTGTACCGAGAATATCTCATCGAGATACCCGAGAACCTACTGGAACATCAGCAAGGGTCTGCAAATGTGAATAGAACACTACTTCTCACTTGTCGGTAAGGAGCCAAACTTGATTACCACGAAAAATATCAAGATTCATGGCTTGTTTGTCAGGAGTGAGCCTCTTCGCCCGATCAATACGAGCAAAGTCATCTTCATCGAATTCGCTTACTTTGCGTAGGATATATCCACCATCGATGGCAGCAACGGGCGTACCAATATCCGCATAGACATCCCAACCGTGATGAATGCCATCCGTTGTATCTTTGCGATAAGGTCGCCCAGCTCATGGAATAACATTCGCTCAGAGCGGGACTCGATATCATGGCACAGGACTGATATATTCATTGTTTTGTCATCTACGTTGAAGAAGATCTTTGAGAAAGAGGACTTTTGCATTTATATCACGTAACTCTATCTCTCTCTGATATTTCTGAGCAATAGAACTTCCCATGCTGATACCACTCTGTGAGAGAGTAACCGTTGCGCCAGAGAGTGTATTGAGATCTTTTCTATACTGAGAGAGGATTTCTCGAAGAGCGAATGTAGTGAGAAATGTCGATCGTATGGCAAAATTATTTGCAGAAAGTACCGCAACACTTCATGAGAATTTATTCTTATCATTTGAGTGAAACACTCGTACACAGCTTCTCTCTCTTGGGGTATAACTCACGACCTGATAACTGCGAGTTTCATCGCGATATTCATCGAGTACTACCTTACTCATCGAACAATCAAACTGAATTTCTGAGTAATTTTGAGCAGAATCTATCGGCTTCCACAAAATCGCAAAGAGTGGATTTGCACCACTCATCTCAATTTCTTGATTGAGAAACTGAACACCAAAATCTTGTATCCCCCATGGTTCTGCGGTGACAGAGCGAGAAGATCCGAAGATAAATCGATTTGATCCAGCAAACTGATCCTCACGAGCAAGAACCACAACTGAGAGGATCAATCCTATGATAGAAATACCGTAGAGAACAACTTTGTGAAAAGACATAGTCTACATGTGTTGAGGAAGTGGAATAGCCAAGAGTGCAAAGAGTGTACGAAGATGCTCATACGATGCTTGCACAAGACTCAATCTCCATGCTTTGAGGTTCTGATCATTCTCAGTCGTGATCTTGCCACTATGAGAATAGAAGGCATTGAACGTACTCGCAAGAGCATATACTTGAGTTGCAAGTATATGTGGTTTGATACGACTATGAGCATCTGTGATCGCCTTGAGACTCTCAGCAAGCACGAGAATGAGTTCACGATCATATGCTGAGATCATCTCTGGCGTGAGTGTATACTCAGTTGAGACATTGCCAGCTTGCCTGAGTATCTCCTGAGCTCGCACAGAGGCATACTGAATATATGGCCCACTATTTCACTCGAGTGCTGTTGCTTTCTCGGTATCGAAGACGATATCCTTCTCTCGATCTTGTGAGAGATATGCGTACTTCACAGCACCCACAGCAATAGCATGGAGATCATCATCTGAGAGGATACGATCTTTTTCTTTCAAGACCGATGCAACACGGTCAAAAGCATCATCTATGAGGGTCTCAAGACGTATGATATTCCCCTTTCTCGTACTCATAGCACCGTCTTTGAGTCGAACCGTACCATTTCCAGCATGAAAAAAATCTACTCCTTCAAGAAGCTCTGGCCAAGCAAGTTGAGCAATAGTAAATATTTGTCGAAAATGAAGTGATTGGCGTATATCAGCAAAATATCCAATTGCTGTAGGATTCCAACCATTCGTAAGGCGATATTTAATACTTGCTATGTCAGAAGTGGTATAGAGCATAGCTCCATCTTTCTTCTGGATGATAGTCGATGGAAGCTTGAATGATTCATCAAAAACAACACCAACACTCCCATCTTCATTTTTCGTAGCGATCCCTTTTTGAAGAAGTTCATCTACGATCATCTGCATCGTGTACTGAAGTGGTGGGACACTTGTAAAGATTGTATTAATAGCGGGAATTCATTGATAGAAGCTTTCCCCAATATGATAATCACACTTCACCCCGATGATATCCATCATGCGGTTCGATTCTTGAGTCGTATAATCTGTGAATTCCCTCCACAGTTCGACATGATAAGGACTTCCTTTTGATAATTCTACAAAGGCATCACGACATTCCTGATCTATCTCTGGATTTGCTTCTGTATCCGCCGTGATCTTCACATAGAGATGAAAAAGATGATCGATCGGTGATTTTTCAAGTTCTTCTCGATTTCCATATTTTTCAAATGCGACAATAAGTTTACCGAAGATGCCACCCCAATCACCAAAATGGGAATCACTCGTTACACGACCACCGAGAAACCGAGTCATCTCAATCATAGACTGCCCAAGTGTTGGAGTACAGAGATGTCCAATATGCGCAGGTTTTCAGACATTCAACCCAATATAATCAATAATTGTATGAGTATTTGCAAGTATAGTCTGAGGAACAAGATGAAGAACATCATCTGCAAGAACTCGAATCCCTTCAGTCGAGAGGACAATATTCACATATCCACCAATTGTTGAGAGAGATGCAAGCAAAGAATGTTGTGCAAGCAAACCTGCTATATTCTCAGCACAGACATTCGGAGGGATACCTTGAGATTTTGCGAGTGCAAAAACATTGAGCATAATATCTCCATGCTCTTTCTTTGGCGGACGACCACTGGTAATGAGTGATATATCCACAGAAAGTGAGGAAAGGAGTGAATCAATGAGTTTTTGCATATTTTTAAGAAAGATAATATGAGAAATGGCTTATTTTTCAAGCGTAATTCGTATGCAAATTGAGTACAAGACTCAAAAATTGTACAGATTATGCATACAGCGAATAAAAAAATATTTTTTTGATTTCTTTTTTAAGAAATCCTTTGTGGATAAGGAAAATAACCTATAGTTTCTATATAGAACATACTATATGTACTTGTCTACAGGAGAGCTGTGCATTTTTTCTCATAATTTGCTAAGATACATGTGTCGGGAACAAATACACAAATACTTCCCTGAAAACAAATTAACATTCGTATTGCTGTGCGAGACGGGATATCATACGCCATATGATACAACCCTATATACAAATATCATACCAATATAAATACGGTAACCTGAAGTTTCTATAACTCTCAGAGCCATATCATTGCAATTTATGCAAACTGAGTATTTCAGGCCTCGAGTCTGAATACCAAAAAACAGAGAAGGGTGAACTTAGCTCTGTATAAACTAAACTACCCAAGCTCAGCAATATAAAGCCCTGGCCGGCAAACAAATTTATCGACTCTGGTCGAGCCTCAACTAATACCTACGGGTAGAGTGCTCCAGAGCGAATCATACTAATCTGGAACCACATCTACCAAGACAGGTCCAGATTTTTTTATGCCTAAAAACCCTCAATATAATTGAGGGTTTTATTGATCTTCTTTTTCCTCTGGATAGAGTGTCCAACCCTCTCATCCGTACAAAGATTCTGCTTTCTGAACATGATCTTCGTGTATCGCATCAACAAGTACATGTAGTATCTCTTGCGAATTACCCTTACGGTCATATATATTGTCTCTATCCGCAAGAGCATATAACCATTGATAGTATTCTTGCCTCTGGCAAAAAGCTACATATTCTGCACGCCTCCATAATGTGAGAACTTTCGTTATCCCAAGCCTGCTTTGAAGATTCATCAAAAGAGGATATCATTCATTTCGTCGTGATCATTTGCAGAGTTCTTGATGGGTGAGCAGATAGGCCATCATTTGCTCAACTTCTCCAATATATGAATCAATCTGAATTTTTTGTGTACGAACCTTTTCAAAGAATGATTCTGCCTGTCGACTCAATTGTCGCATTTCTAAAAAAAGATCATCGTGCATATGAATACCAGAGAGCATGAATGCCATTCTGAGCTTCTCTCACTCATCAAGATGTCATCCATGACGACCAAGATCATCGTACGCATTTGATCACTCTTCTCAATCTCAATTCTTGAGCATAGATATATCTATAATAGAATTATATTATAGATATATCTACAGATATGTAAATATAAAAAGAAGCGTTGTATTTTTGGAGATATTCTCTATACTCAATCTCACTTTTCTCACTTTTTCTCTATGGAACTCAAACAAGAACTCCAGAAATCACTCGAACATCTTAAGAATGAATTTGCAAAACTGCAAGTAGGACGTGCCAATCCAGCTATTATAGAGTGAATCACCGTTGATGCATATGGTTCTATCCAACCACTCAAGAGTCTTGCGAACGTCGGTACACTCGATGCACAAACCCTCTCAATCCAACCATGGGATAGATCACTTCTTCGTGCTATCGGCAAAGGAATCACTGACTCAGGTATCGGACTCAATCCACAGGACAATGGTGAAACGATCATGATCAAGATTCCACCACTCACCACTGAGCGGAGAGCTGAGCTCGCAAAGGTGGCGAAGCGCCTCGCAGAAGAAGCAAAAGTCGCCATCCGTAGTATCCGTCAGGATGCTATCAAACATCTTGAAATAGACAAGGATGCTATGAGTGAGGATGCTCTCAAGTCAGGCAAAGAGGATATACAGAAATCAATCGATGAAGCGATAAAGGTAATCGATGATCTCACAAAAACAAAAGAAGCAGATATTATGAAGATATAATCCTCGCAAAACATATAAATCCTCCACTTCTGGAGGATTTATATGTTTTTGATATGCAATGTTGGATTTTTAGGACTTGTGCTCACTACTTTTTGTAGTAATAAAGAGCCTCCAAGACTTTTTTACCTATATCTTCTGGGTTATCAAGGAATGCTTTGTGCATTTCCTCTCTAAGAAGCCCTCCTTTGTATTTTATGGCTCTATTGATCTTAATAGAAATAGCCCCTTCATTTTCCTCTACAAATATAAAAGCATGAAGGCATTTACTGAGTATACCTGACCATGTTTTTATTTGTAGTTGTCCTTCAATTGCATCACGAACAGCATCACGTTGTACGTCAATATTTTTAGCCAATTCAATAGCATAAATAGTGATTTTTCCGACATCTAAAGGAGTGCTTCTTGTATCAATTTTCTCAAATGGCACATGATAGGACACATGCCCCTTGATGTTTTGCACATAAGGCGCAAAATAAATTTGTTCCTTATGTGCCAGTATGTGAATAAAAACCCTCATAAAAAATATTTGATATTTAGTATAGTAAGTATATCTCTAAAAATCAATTACGAGATTATCATAGTACAATTTCTCCAATCGCTTTCTCAACCTTCATCGCATCAAATCGATAGGTGGAATGCTGTATATCAATGAGATCAGCTTCATATAACTTTGTTCATCGCTCTGTAAGCGTTGATTTTATCTCATCACTCAGGTAGATATACTCCCCTCACTTTACACTAATATCATCCGAGAATCCATCAGTTGAAGACTGCAAGTTATTCGCAAGGACGATATCGAATGGTCGTCCAATGTATCATTCAAGTATATCTATACAATCATCAGCCGATAACCCTTCTGCCTCTCATCACTTGTTCGTAGGATTCATCACCAGCACGAGCTTTGCAGAGTGTTGTGCTATCCACTCCTTCATTCAATCAACGATAAAATTCGCAACGATGGAAGTATAGATATCACCGGGTGTAATGATAATATAATCCGCATCCTGTGTAAGGGATGAAATAGCTGGATGCATCTTTGCATCTTTTGAGTCGTCCATCAGCTCAAGCTTGTCTATCGGCCCAGTGTAGAGTTCAGGGTGATTCGATATAGTATCTTGAGTCTTGATGATCTGACCATCGCGAGTAATTGCTTGGATAAGGGCTTTATCACACGTTACCGGAATCACCTGCCCATCCACGTCGAGAATATCATGCATAGCATTCATAACACTCTCGAGTGAATAATCATAAGCAGAGAATAAACATGCCATAAGCAGATTTCATCGCTTGTATCATTCCATCATCGAGGCATCAATGGTTATACTTTTATCAAGAATACTCTCATATTTTTTCTCGATTTCTACTCGTCTGCTCAGAGAAATACCGCGAAGTCAGCCAATATAATCCATCAGGGTAAGATCAGATAATTTCTTATCCATATTGAGTACTTCTTCCATAGATGCCTCAAGATCTGCCACATTCTCAGCTCATGACAATACATAGAGTGGGCGGCGCAGATCGCCAGGTGGCGGAAGATGCACTCAAAGATATCGATCAAATACTTTCATCAGCTTACCGGTCGTTCTCCCATCATCACTCATACTCACAATAGATGTGAGTTGCAAAGAAGGATTATTCTTCCGAAGATTTTTCAACGAACGGAGTAAATAAGATTGACCATTCCCTCCACCAATAGTAACAATATGCATAAGATTTTTTGAGTGGACAGATTATAGCTATATTTCAGGAACCAACAACTGAAGAAACCAATAAAAAACCCTCATTTCTGAGGATTTTTTATTATTCTGCAGCTGGAGCTTCAGGAGAAGCTTCTTCTGTTTTTTTCTTTCGAGGTTTCTTTGCTGGAGCTTCTGAAGACTCAGCTGATGCTGGAGCTTCTGAAGTTGTATCTGCAGTAAGAGCCTTGATAGAGAGACCAATTCTCTTTGCATTTGGATCAAAAGTAATGATCTTTGCTTGGAGATTCTCACCAACTGGGATCTTGTCTTCGATATTCTCGAGGAGCTCATCTGGGATCTCAGAGAGATGAATCAAACCTGATACACCACCTTCAAGAGCCATGAATACACCAAATTGAGATACACGAAGTACTGGTGCGTTGACAACATCACCAACCTTATATCGTTCTGCAAGACCTGCCCAAGGATTTGGCTTGAGACGCTTTGCAGAGAGTGAAATCTTGTCAGAATCCACACCGATAACTTGAACCTTGATTTTATCGCCTGGCTTTGCAAATTTTTGAGGATTTGCAACATGTCCCCAATCAATCTCAGAAACGTGAACAAGACCTTCAAGACCGTCGAATGTAACGAAGAGTCCATAGGTAAGAATACCTGAAACCACACCTTCAACAACATCACCAATCTTGAGATTCACAAGAGCTGCTGCTCGTTGTTCCTCAATAGCTGCCTTCTCAGAGAAGATAATCTTCTTACCATCGTTATCTACATTGATAACACGAACCTTAAATGGTTTACCGATAAGCTTGTTAAGATGCTCGAGAATTCGCTCTGGATTTGCACCCTCAACACGAGGATAGTTCACTGGAGTAAGCTGAGATACTGGGATGAACCCCTTAATACCATCAAGATCGATAAGAAGACCACCCTTGTTTGCTTCATTTGGAATCACCGTAATGATTTCTTTTGTATCAAAATTAGAATGAAGCTTCTTGATGAGTTTCTGTTGACTTGCCTTTCGAAGAGAAAGATGGATCAATCCAGAATGTCGATCATCACCAATAGCAATTGCCTCGATAAGATCACCAGCACTAATAATAGAGATATCATCCGTCGATGAAGTCATATGAGCACCAGCAATAATTCCAGTAAATTGACCATCACAGAGGTCAACGAGGATCATACGAGGATTAGCCTGAAGAACAGTACCAGAAACAATTTCACCAAAAGTTGGTGGATTGATCATTGGAACTCCTTCCATTACATTGGATTCTGACATAAAATTACAATAATAAAAAGTAAAAAGTAAACTTGTAAAAAAACTGTGCACTTGTCTTTTTACATAAAAATTTTCCTCAAAATTGAGGATGAACAGTAACAAACATTCGCATGGGGCGGACGATGGGACTCGAACCCACGACCTCCAGAGTCACAATCTGGCGTTCTAACCGACTAAACTACGCCCGCCATATATACAAAGAATGCACCGTTAGTATAGAGAAAATGAGATTTTTGCAAGTTTTTCTCTCTGAAAAATGTATGTTACTTTCCTCGTCTTGACAAGAGTATCGTACAGACTACAATCACTATGATTTTAGATCTTAAAAACAAAGATCTATCGAGGGTTGGAATCCTTGAGAAAGAAAGTCACAGAGTGTTTCTCTCGGAAGAAGAGAAAAACTTGGGTGGAACCGTCCAGATTCGCTGGACCCCAAGGCCTGATATAATTGTCTGGTCTTTTTTTCTGCCTGAGAAATGAAGATGATTCAAACAAGAATATATTCTTCATATATAATTTATGAAAAAGATTTCAGAAGAAATAGTTATTGATAATGGATGGAGAAAGGTCTATCGTAGTTATTATAGAGATACTCATGGGAAAATAATTGATATGCTCACCTATGGGAATTCTCAAGGTGATGGTAATGGGGCGATGATCATTGCACTCACAAAAGAGAAAAAAATTATTCTCCTCAAAGAGTTTCGATATGGTCCAGAGCGGTATATGTTCAATTTTCCCGCTGGATCAACAGATGCGAATGAATCATCAAAAGAGACTGCCATAAGAGAATGCCTCGAGGAGACTTGATATTCCGGATCTCACTGCATTCAAATTGGAACTTGCATAAATAACTACTACATGCGAGGCAATCTCCATCTCTATCTCATAACTGAAGTTGAACAAATTCAAAATCAAGATACACATCTTGGGGAAGATATATCTCTTAAAGAGTATACAATTGAAGAGCTTGAAGGCATGATTGTATGTGGTGATATAATTTGCTCATATACAGTTCATACATATTTTCTCGCAAAAGAGAAAACCAAGAATTTTACTTGTTTTGATTTTTAATCTCTCATTTTTACACATATGTCATACGATATGCAAACACTCATTGCTCACGCAAAAAATAAATGATTTATCTATCAGGGTTCAGAGATCTACGGTGGTCTTGCGAACTCATGGGACTATGGACCATTAGGTATTCTTCTCAAAGAGCAGATCAAGACACTCTGGACTCGAGACCTCGTTCAAAAACGTCGAGATATGGTTCTTCTTGATGCAGCAATCATGATGAACCCACAGGTTTGGGTCGCATCAGGTCATGTTGGATCATTCTCTGATCCACTTATGGAATGTCGAGAATGTCATACTCGCCATCGTGCGGATAAACTCGTCGAAGAAGCTCTTGAGAGAGATGCTCGTTTTCCGGTTCCTGCAAATTGGTCAGCTGATAAAACTCCAAATGAAGATTTTAATGCTTATATGCAAGAAGGTCATATTGCCTGTCCAAATTGTGGAGCAAAAAATTGGACTGATATTCAAAGATTTAATCTCATGCTCTCAACACATCAAGGTGTTACAGAAGATTCATCTTCTCTTGTCTATCTTCGTCCAGAGACGGCGCAGTGAATATTCGTAAACTTTGCAAATATTGCTCGAACCACTCGCAAAAAAGTTCCATTCGGTGTAGCACAATGTGGTAAAGCATTTCGCAATGAGATCACCCCAAAAAATGCAATATTTCGAACACGGGAGTTTGAACAAATCGAGATTGAATATTTTTGTGAACCAGGTACTGATGGTGAACATTTTGAAAAATGGCTCGTAGATGAGGAGCAGTTCTTCACACAATCTCTCGGTCTGACAAAGGAAAAAGTACGATTCGTGGAAATTCCAGCAGATGGCCTGCCTCACTACTCGAAGAGGGCCGGTGATTTTGAATATCTCTTTCCATTTGGATGGGGTGAAATCTCGACTCTTGCAAATCGCACTGATTATGATCTCAAGGCTCATATGGGACTCTCAAAACAAGATCTCTCCTATTTTGACCCATATACGAATCAGAAGTACGTTCCATACGTGATTGAACCATCCATTGGACTCTCACGTCTTACACTCGCACTTATGGCAGATGCTTATAGTGAGGTTGAGAATGAAGAAGGTAGTCGTATTGTGATGAAATTCGCTCCACAAGTGGCTCCGATCAAGGTAGCCATTCTCCCACTCGTGAAAAAACTCTCTGAAAAAGCTATCGAGATATTTGACCTCCTCTCTCCTCATATGCAATGTGAATATGACGAAGCTGGAACGATCGGCAAGAGATATCATCGCATGGATGAGATCGGTGTTCCATTCTCGATTTGTATTGATTATGATCATACTGAAAATGGAGAAGTAACTATTCGTCATCGTGATAGTGGAGAACAAGATGTCGTGAAGATCG
>ERZ724508.1519-NODE-1519-length-13599-cov-6.169817_pt1 | contig 13599 bp, 19 predicted proteins | sample MGYA00376041_ERZ724508 | MGnify/ENA primary metagenome ERZ724508 (study PRJEB28724, sample SAMN07190887) | wastewater metagenome | isolation source: effluent of sewage treatment plant in Hong Hong | place: USA: Christiansburg, Virginia | collected 2016-03-01 ...
AGAGTATATGTGCAGTTATCGATTTTATCATTTTAGTGGGCTACTTAGTGAAGCCAGGAACTACATACCACGTCTACCAGAGCAAGCAAACACTCCGCAGCACAATCAGTATCATTAAATCAAACTTCGGACAGCCTCGTGAGGGTGTTAATAGGCAAACTGTGGGGATCAGCTAGCTTTTAAAAGTAATAGATGCCCTGGTCCTTTGGACTCAAATTTTGGGTATCGTAATGAAGTCAATTTGGGATTTGTATGCACTAGTCATCTCTCTTGGTCTGGTATTATCGACTAAGCCTTGGAACTCCAGTGATAGCTGGCCTTTACATACTCTTATGAGGCAAGTGAAGCCGACTGGGAGAGCTTATACAATTAGGCACCTGTTTCTGTCGCAATAACGAATTCACCGTCTTTGTTACTCCAATCTGCTATCGGGAGGTATCTTCCCTCCTTGTAGTAGATTGGTCGTTCGAAGCTGTTCGAGGAAGTCCATAGTCCAATTGAATTTCGTTCTTGAACGACTAAAAGAAACTCTGGGTAGGAAGCCCATTTCACTGCAGCTTGGTGTACTGAGCGCTGAGGTCTAAATCTCGCTGTGTGCCGGTACTACGAGTCATTCCCCTTCTCGAACACGTATATTTGGTCGTCGAGCTTGGAAGCAGCGATATGGGTTGCTGAGGCGGAGACATCCAGACTATTACAACTACTGAAATCTTCGAACTACTCCAGCCGAAGGACCTGTGCAAGCTCAAACTGGCCGACTGTGGGATTGATTTTGTACACCTCCAAGAAATTTTCATAGCCGCAACTTACCAAAGTATTGCTAGCAGAGGCAACCTTCAAGATTATTTCATGGCCTGACTTAATGGTTTGGAAGAGACTTGGCTTTCCAGATGAATCAAGACTAAAGACCTATAGGCTGCCATCAGAGATTCCAACGACGGGTTGGAATTTCGGCGTGATTGTCAAGCATGTAGGAAATCCTGCTCCGTGCTCGTTAAATTGCACTGCAGGAACTTTCACATCGGTGTTATCTTCAAACGTTTTAGAGACGAACATCCATCCCTTGGGTTCAGTAAGGACGCCGACAGCACCTGTTGAACCAGCCTTAATATTCCAGTTTCCCCTGTGCTGGGTGATGTTCCTCGCAAGTTGCAGCTTCCCTACAGAGTCTTTTGTGAAGTAAGCCAGTGTTTCTTCAGAAGTTATTACAAGCTCTCCATTTACTTGGTTGAAACTCAAGGAATTTATAGGTTCCCCGAGCATCAAGGTATGCTCCAACGATAGTTCAGCGTTGAGCGTCAAACCTATCTGCGTCAAGTAGAGCAGAAGTATCACGACCTGCATTGCCATCAATATTATATTAATATGGAATTTCGTTCCGAACTACAGCTTTGTATGTATTTCATAACAACCAGCCGCCATCACAACTTGACCTCAATTTCAGTTGAAATTTGATCTCCGTTAAAAAATAGAGCGTTATAGCAAAACTGCAGCCAGGTAAGCCAACAGTAGATGGCAATATAATCCTCGTGCTATTTAAAAGCAACTGCAGTGCAGAATCAATCATAGGGCCAGGACACTTATAGCTTTGAAATATTCGATATCTTCCGAACTGCTGAGAGTTCTCAGGGCTTTCTAAACTTGTTTGGGTGCTCCATTATGGTTATCCTTGCTATCGTCGGAACTGGTTTGTTAGATTAGATCAGGCGAGTCCGCCGACTTGACAAGAGGAGAGTCTCAGTTGCTTCATAAACTGCAAAAAATGTTGAGGTTTGTCCGCAACAAGCCAACCAACAAGAAGCATCTCCTCCTTGTGTCCATCTAAAGCGAAACTGCTCTCAAAGCTCCGAATTCCCATGAATTCCATTATAGCCTAACCTAATCTATCTACTTTTCCTCAACGAGAAAGATGGTGGAGCAAACTGAGTATTCATTCTTCTATCTCTCCGTCATGGTCGAGAGCATAATGCTCATGACCGACTGTGTCAGCCTGATTCCCATATCTGATTATTTTCCAATCAATAAGCTTGTGTACGAATCACTTCGGTACGTCTTGGAGTGACCTCTTCAATTACCCTTCTTGCCGTTGGTTCCCGGTTTCAGGTTTGGCTTTGTCAGGCCAATCACGTCGCCCAGGGCGTACAGCTTCACTCCGGTATCGTGAGCCACAGCGAACTGCTTGTGCTTTTCGTCCCAATCAGCTGTCAGCAGGTACCTCCCCTCCTTGAAGTCGATGGGCTCTTCGAAACGGCTCTCGGAACTCCACAGTCCGATAGAGTGGCTTTCCTGAATCACAAGCAAGTGCTTTCCGTCGTCAGTCAGCTTCACGTTGGTGGAATGCTCCTCCTCACGCGGCCGGAACTTTGCGATGATTTTGTATTTCTTACCCTTCTCCCTCTCCATCACGTAGACCTGATCACTTTGCTTGGAGACTGTAAAGTGCTTGGCTGATGTTGTCAAATCCAGGCCCAGGCAAATGCTCATCGTCGTAGTCGCGTCGATTTCGATGGTCTGTACTTGGCTTATCTTTCCCTTGGAGGCGCTGATCTCGTACACCTCCACAAAATTCTCATATCCACAGGTTACCAAAGTCTCCCCTGCAGTGGCTATCTTTGAGATGGTTTGGTGGCTGGTGGTGACTGTTTGGACCAACTTGAGAGCGCCTGCGGAGTCGGCAGTGAAGATTGAGAGGTTTCCGTTCTCAAACCCCACCAGAATCTAATGGCCCTTGGTTACGGCCAGAGAAGTTGGGAGCATTCCTTCAAAATCTACTGAATGCTTTGGATTCGACAATTCTCTTTCGCCAAATGTTAGGTTGCTTGACGTTACGAGCTCACCGGTGGCATCAGCTATGATTGCCACGTAACCATTTGGTAGCACTCGAACCTCGCTTTCACCTCGAGCGAGGAGGCTTTCCTTCTTCAACGAGAAGTCTCCGGAGGCGCTTCTGCCATACTCATAGGCTGAGGTCCTGGAAGTAATGAGTACCTCATCCCCGCTATCACTGAAGCTCACAGAGGTAACTTGGTCGTTCACAAGGATTGAGCCTACGTCACGAAGCCCCATAGAGCTTGAGACGATTCCTACCAACGACAGCAAACAGAATACAAAGACGTGTTTATTGGTCATTATTATTATGATTAACCCAGGAGAGGAACTTTCACAGCTAGAATCAACGACTATTTGACGCGATCCAGAGTCTGGGTAAATCTTTAACTCTGATCAGAGTTTCAGAATTTTTTTTAATGGAACTCAAGAATCATATGGTTGGAAGTCTTGGGGAGTATAGTCTTCAGCAGTTTGTTCCGATTTGGCTGCATCGGACTTTCAGCAAGACGTAAAGGTTGACTATCCTTCGAATCAGCGTTAAGAAACATTGGCGCAACGCTGATGCTTCGCCTGGAAGTAATTCGAACAGTGATCTAGCTTTGATCATCATATTGTCGTCAAGGTTCATACCTTCGTGGTTGTCCAATCTCCGTTAGAATTCGTTGGAGAAGGGTCCCGGTTCAGTTGCAGCTAACTCTGGCTTAAGTAGTTCATTCAGATTCGCCAATAGATACTCAAGGCTGTTGACCAACACCCGCAATTTGTCATTGAGTCGAAATTGCGCGAAGATGCTTGATGAGTTCCTCCGTGTAAATTCCGACACTCCGTTGATAACACCTCTCCTTTTTGTGTCCTTTTTGCGGATATCGCTTCCCTCTTCAGCTGGTAATTTTGATTCTCTGAATATGTTTGGGAAATGCTTGAAACAACTTTCCTCCAAGTCTCGGAACTGTTTCGTCCTCCTTTTGGCTTAGATATCGATGCACCGTAACTCTCCCTCTTAGAAGAAAGTCTTGCCCACGTGGTTAGTTACCCTGAGATAGAGCATCATCACCAAGAACAACGAAAGCTTTAGAGTTTGGCTTGGTTCCAAATCGGCGTGAGTGCTGTAGCATATCAGCTCTTCGAGGTAGAAAGCGCACGCTATCGGTTCCTTGATTATTTACTTCTTCTACTCGCTCAAGAACGACTTGATCTTTGCCAGACTCTACGATATGACCTCAACATACTTTAGTGACTGCGAGCCGCTCGTGCAGGTCATTGCTATCCACAACCGATTCGAACTCACTGAAGAGAATGGGAAGGAAGAGTCGGTTGGTGTGGCTGTTGAGCAGTTGGTAGATGCACTCGATCCATTTCGTTTCGAGTTCCTTGTTGAAGTCTGCACGAGCACCCTTAAATAGCTTATCGTAGAAGGAAGATTTAAGTTCCTTGAGGGTTTTGGTCTTCTCCATACTGTTATCAAGTTCGACTTCTTTCACTATCAACAGGCTTTCCAGGATGTTTCGTATACCACCGTCTACTGTACGCTGAACGAGTGGAAACTCCAAGAAACTCGGTTTGGTGAAGACCTGAATACTGCTTGCCAAGAATTTCTGTAGCGGTGTGACCTCCTCAGGTGGTCGTTCTCTTGGAAAGAATATCACCTGTATGTGCTCGAGTAACTCGTCGAGAACTAGCGCCATGATGGCTCCCGCGTCAACAGTATCAGGCACCTTTGTGTCTATCCGAAATTCTTGGTAGATCTTACGCACGATGATGAATTTGCGGGCCAGTATAGCCGAGAAGCATACTGCAGCTGCAAAGAACTTCTGTACTCGTTCGAGTTTATCCTTGCTATTAAAGCCACACAACCCGTAGAACGATCGGAAATGGATCTTTCCATGAGGTCGCTCTTTGGTGCTCTCTGCAAGCGTCTTTTCATCGTAGACCAAGAATATTAAGAGCAGCATGTAGAGGTTGCTGACTGCCTTTTTGAAGTTCAAACTGATGTATTCGAGAAGCTGCTGAGAACGGCTGATGTTGAACACTGCCCTCACCACATCGTAAATCACGGCGAGGCGACCGAACTTCCCGTCAAAGTCTTCCCAAGACCAAAGGAATTTGAGGTAGCTTTGCAGTTCAACCTACCGAAGCAGCCGGTACTTCTCGTAAAGTGGCATGTGCTCCTCCATGTTAGGGACTGATTCGTCGAGATGCCAACTCCCGCGATGTTCCTTCATCCTCTCTAGCATAGTGCTCTGAGATGGCAGTACTACATCTCCAGTGAGATAACAAAAGCTGTAGACCTCCATCGAACACGCCGTGTACAGCTCATCTTTTAGCGCTTACGCTTTGTTCTGAATATGATCCTCCAGCAACGTCCTCCCCGATAGGATCGGTAGGGACAGCGAACACTCCAAGTACCTGCGGTGCTTGATATGTGATGCTGCCGCTTGCAGTTTTGCCAGTTCGCTTTCAACTGATTTGAGCTTATTGAAGATCAGCTTATTGTACAGAGAGTTGAAGTTGAGCTGCTGAAGATCCTTGTCGTTCTTCAGTAGGGACTGTTTGCTTGCGGCGATCTTCTTTTTAGCAGTCGCGATACATCCGCGTAGCTTCTCTATCTGCTGTCCATAAAGTGCGGGTGATTGCAACACCAGGTCATAGCTATCAGCGAATGTGCCGGTGATTTCCTCGACTAATTCTTCCGATTCGTTCTCCTTCTCCACGAGTTCGTCAGTACGCTGCTGCAGGCTCTACTTGGAGCTCTTGCCCTTCATGACTTCAATGAGCATGGTCGAACTGCTAAAGGCATCGGTACTGAATCCATCCTTATCGGCTGCCACGAAGTCCTTGATAGTTTCGAGCAATTCTTGCGCTTCCATTTATACACCGCTCACCGGGAATTATTTAACAGCAGCAAGTCGATCAAAAGTTCGTCGTGGCGCTTCTCTTCCTCCACACTGCGCAGCTCGAACCTCAATCTTTGAATTTCAAGGTTGTGTAGGTTCACGAGCTCGCACTTCTTGGTTTCGTAGGATTCAGCAAGCAGCTCCATCTCACGTTATCGCTCACATTCCAACTCCTTGAGCATTGCGATTTACTGCATGAGCTTCTGGTATTTGAGCTACTTGCTGATGCTGGAATCGGCCTGTTGGCTCTGGGCAAATGCTCGTTTTAGTTACTACAGGTTTGTTCGGAGAAGGCCTTTGAATGGTTCGTCCTCGATCGACTTGCGTTGGCGTCCAGGATTGGTTGGCTGCTGCGATCGCAGTTGCTAGTGCTACTCAAATAGTTTCAGATAACGAGCTTATAGCTCATCTGAGCTTTATTTTTGGAGCCTCAGCTATTGAGACAGCATGTCGATACGCTGCTCCTGCAGCTCTTACTCTTCTCGGAGGGAGGCCAGTTCAGCCATTAGTTATCGGTTGGCTTTGCTTGCTTAAAGGTAAGTGGCTTCTGCTGCCTTATACTTTTCAACTGTTTCCTTCAAGACCTTGATTTAGAAGTCTCGCTCAACCAACAGTTCAGCTTATTCGTCTGCTCGTATTGCCTCCTCTTACAGCTATTCGCTGAGTCTCTTCACTTCCGCCTGCAGGTAATGGGCTCGTTACGTCAGAGCACTGATGGTAGACTCGGCACCCCGAAGCTTTTCGTTGAGACGCTTGACCATTTAATTCTCACGTCGTTTGTACTCAAGCTCTGAGATTGTGCTGCCTCCCTTGGGATGAAACGCCACCTAGTCGTCTTCAGTCGGCATTTCGGCAATTTCCTTATGCTTCATAAACATCATCTTATCGCTCAGGAATGGATGCTACTTCATCTGTTCGATGTTCATGCGTTTATTGGGATCGAGCTGTAACAGTCCCTTGATGAAGCTTTTTGCCGCTTCCGATAGAATTTCAGGAAGCTCATAGTTTAGGCTGAGAATGTTTTGATGCAGCTTCTTCCGACGGTCGATATCTTTGATGTTAGTGTCGAACGGTGACAGGCCAGTCAGCAGTTCGTAAGCCAGCACTCCCAAACACCAGTAGTCCAGTTTCTCATCATGCCCCGACTTTCCAATCATCTCTGGTGCCAAGTAGCTCTCCGTCCCACAGTAGGTCACTCGCAGGTAGTTGGAGTAATTGCTCCAACCAAAGTCTGCTAGCTTAGCGTTGTCCTACACATCTATGAGGATGTTCTAGGGTTTGATGTCCCTATGGATGATGGGTGGTGTCCTTTTATGGAGGTACTCCACTGCGCTGATGATATCCTTGAGAATAGCCTTGGTGCGCAGCTCACTGAGATGCTTGCTCTTGGCTAGCAGCTGCAGCAGTGACCCCTTCTCAACGTACTCCATCACCAGACACAGATGGTGCTCGCTCTCGAAATGGTCGAACATCCTCACGATGTTGCGGTGGTTGATTTGGTACATGATGCTGATCTCTGTCCAGATTTGCCCAAGCATATTCTGCTGCTTGATCTTGTGCTTATTGATCTTCTTGATTGCGAAGACTCTGCCACCGTACTTGTCGGTTACACGGTGCACCTACCCATAGGCACCCTTTTCCTATTGCTAGTGCGAAAGTGTACGAGAAAGTCGTTCCACTCGAAGTCTTCGAGCTTTGTGTTACTCTGCATTGGAAACATCGCGGCTGAGGAGTATTATAATGTTGCATGAGAAAGCCAAGCGAGCCAAACAATGAACTCTATAGTGTGCGGGGGATAAACTCAATGAAAACTTCAAGCCGAACGTTAAGTACAATGATAATACGTTTCATGCATACGCCAATCATTATGGAAAGAAGACCGTTTCGTCTGGTCACCAGTCATCCCGACAATGTGAATAAATATTATCCAATGTTTTAATTGGAGAGGTAGGAGGCTGGCGAAAGACTGTTTGAGTAGCTCAGTAACGTCTACCGACGTACCCAGGAGCTCCTCGAGTCGAATCAATTCGAACTTTCCGAGAGGATGCAAGCTATGCGGCCTCCACTAGAGACCGTAGAGGGTAGCCCTAGCCAGTAACCCAGAGCTATATGACGCTGCACATTTCGAGTATGAACAACGGCGAGAGTAGGTCTATGAGTTGACTTCCATGCTAAGTAAGCCCTGATTTTACGTAGGGGAGAGCTCTTCTTTGTTGGAAAAGCAGATTTCTCTGAAGGCGCAACTTCGAACTCGGCGGCTACAGCAGTTCGCAACACACGAGCAAGCCATCCAGGAATCGTAGTTGAAGCTGCAAAGGCTGGAAGATGAGTTAGGGCAGGCTCACGAACTGGCGGCACAGCGTTAGCAGGAACTTCGAAATTCCTCTGAAGTTGCAGCAATCATGCAATAGAACTATCGGCAAGCGCTACATCAATCCTCCATCAAGGAGCTCAACAGCGAGGATAAGACTGTGGAAAGTACGACCAGGATCGATGGTTGGGAGTAGCAACGGCAGGCCATGCGGGCGGAGATACAGCAACTTAAGAAAATGCTTGCGTTGAAAGATGAGTTCATAGCGCAGCACTAGATCGGCAGGCTGTCACAATGCTAGGATATCAAAGGTACACGCAAAGGTAACGTTAGAGCAGCAGGCCCGCATTGAACGAATACGAAACCAGTCATTAACCCTCGAAGAGAACATCAAAGCTATCCTGCACGATAACAGGGCGATGTAGGAATAGCTGGAACACTTATCGGATCGGATGCAACTCGTTCCCAGGAGGTTGCATTCCCTGCCAGAACAACCAAGGGAGCTGTTGAGCATACCGTTCGTAAACAAGGTATCGATCGATGAAAAAAGTCAAACTCTCAGAAAATGCATGTCAATACTTTCCAATCGTAGCCGCTCCGAGCTGGCTGACATTACCAGCGCCAAAGATCAGCTCTTCCTACCTAAAAAGTCTTCGATACTGCTGTAACTGCCCACATTCGATACCGATAATAGTTATGTGCTGCATACAAGCGTGCTGACCGTCAGTGAACGGTTGGACACTTCATGTGCAGATGCCACCTTCTAACCGGCCTCAGAGTAATAACCCAAGCCACTCGAAAAGAAGTACTGCAACTGCCACACCACTTAACCAGGCATCCTAGCTCAACTATTCCAAACAATCGGAAGCACATTCCAAGCTATATCTGAAAGATTGGTGAGGAAGCGAATCCGCTACTACTCCCAGCTCAACCGCGTAGGCTCTCTGTGATATTTATATTGGTTCTGCTGCTCTATAACTCGTTTAAGATGAGCCTCTTCGTCGGAAACATCAGCAAGCGCGTGACCGTGCCGCAGTTCGAACAGGCCTTCCGCAACTTCGGGAGATGCCGAGTGGATCTAAGGGTGTGCCATCCCACTAGTGAAAAGAAATTTGCGTTCGTGCAATATGATAATGAGAAGGAAGCAGAGAGTGCTAAGAATGAGTTGCACAACTCCGACCTCTGTGGGCTGAAGCTCAACATTGAATGGGCAAAGAACTCTGGAAGGTTCCAAGAGAACAATAATAGAGGAGGGCGCAAGGACTATGGCGGCGGAAGAAGGTACTTCCACGATAATTTTCAGAAGAAGTGCTTCAAGGGAGAGGAGTTGGGATCGGCATAAACGCTACCGTTCCATCTCAAGGGAGCGTAGAAGAGAGAGTCCTGATTACAGCCAGGATTTAGATGTAGATCCGCAATGCCCTCGTGACCTGATCCTTTTGCGAAAGCTGGAAGAAAAGCGTGAGCATCAACGCCAACGCCGTTAGCAACACGAAAAATAGCGCCAACGTGAGAACGATAAGGATCGAGCACGTTAGAGCAAAGACAAGGACCCAGGGATGGAAGTGGAGACCTAGCAAAAGCCGGCAATAGAGGAATAAGTAGTGTGATTGTTAGGTGCGATTGGCTAAATCATATCGATTTCTATTCTTCGTCTATGAGCGAAGAAATGAAAGAGTTGGATCTACCGAGTAAGTTCAGCGAGTAACTCTATCGTAATCTGTACGCGAGGAACTCAACCATCAAACGAAGCATCCGAAGGTTCGCTATGAATTACAGACAGCACAGACGACGATAAACAAGCACTTAGAAAGTAACTGAGGCTTACCACACTAAAAGAGTGTCGGAGTTACCCTTGTTGAGTACCATATCAGCTAAGAGAAGCCTACTTCCGCTACTAAATCTTCCTGAACGAATGCCCACGACAAAGGTCGGTATTGTTCGCCAGAGCCTCCCAAAAGCCTCTGTACAAGAAGCACCACTGTTTGTGGTTGACTTAAAATTTGAGGAACCTTCGCTGCTGCAACAGCTGAAGCTGACACTCATGGATAAGTAGCAGATGGATGTGTCGACACTGACATTTCAGAAACGGCATCTGCTGAAGCCAACGTACTTTGGCTATCTCAATGAACGCCGGTTGCAAACAGAAACTGGGAGCTGGGCTAACCTATGCACCTCTTACCAGCCGAAAAGTGTTTCGCGAGTGGTTCCGCTCGCATGATATATTTATAGTCAGTTACATCTGGGTATGAACGAAGGTCAACGGCGCATTACACCACTTTGGGGGCGCAACCCACCAGTTCCTGTTGTAGGTCGAGTGGGAACCTACTACTTCTTATTAGCTGTGCTCCCCACTGTTGCTTTGTAGGTTGCAAAGGTTTGGCCTTGGGCAGCCGGTTTCTGCTGGGAAGGCGGTGGCGTATTGTTATAGGAGCTTGCAGTAACTGTGCGTACAGGAGCGCGTTCCTCCGGACGCTATTCTTTCTTGGAAGCAGGCCGTTTCTGCTCGTAGCTTTTGTCAATCGGCGGTTTTTCTGGTTTTTCTGGTTCCTTTCTCGGTGGCTCGTCATCATCGTCGAATAGTTCTTTGGGGTCAACACCAAGCTTCTGGAGATATTTCTGTTGCCATTTCCGTTTTTGCTCTTTTTTGCGCCGGAGAATATCGTTGTACAGGGACTCACGGTACTCTCGAATGGAGAACTTCTTATTGTCGTCCATAGAGATCTCTGAATTAGAAGGGGGCTTACTGATTGGTTAGCTGCACTCAATTTATTCCTCCTTATCATGGAAGTCCTTAACGTAGGCATGTTATAAGGCTTGCTCCGCCGTTAACCTTTCCAGTGGACTGAACTTCAACAGTCCTTTCAGCAGGTCGATAACTTCCTCGGAAGCGCCTGGGAAGTAGCTCTGGAAGCTCTTCTTCTTTGAAATATTAATGTTGTCCAAAATGTTGGTAGCAAGGGGAGACTCGACATCCTCAATATCCTTCGTTAGGCTAGTGAATGTACCTTGTTGGTCGGTCGTCCAGTGATCTCGAGGATCCTTTCGATCTGGTTGAGGGTTGATGAGCCTGGGAATATAGCTTTTCCGGTAATTAATTCGCCAATGATGCATCCCACTGACCACATATCCACTGCTTTGGAGTACTTGGTGGAACCAAGCAGAATCTCTGGAGCACGGTACCACCTGGTCGCGACATATTCTGTCAGAACCGGGGGTCCCTCTTCCTCCTTGGTAGCGATTGACCTGGCCAAGCCAAAGTCAGCCAGCTTGCACTGACACTAACTGTTGAGGAGTATATTGCTGGGCTTGAGATCGCGATGTATGAGTTCGCCCGAATGGATGTATTTCAACGCTTTGAGTACCTGATAGACGATGTACTTCTTATGAATTTCCTCGAGAATGCCGGCACGGATAACCACATGGAGATCTACGTTGCAACCACTCCTACCTGTCTCCATGAAGTCGAAAACCAAGTATAGATCTTTGTTATTCTCCGCTCGTATGATATTCAGAAGTCGGATGATGTTCTCATGGCCTGCATAACACTCAGTGCTTTACCGTTGAGTTCCTGCAAGAACATGACCTATCGGAAAGTGCGCTGTGCGTCCGTTGCATTGTGAAAAGCATCGAAGACCTGCATCGTTCGTTGGAGTACCTTCTTCAGAGCCACGACCTGCTTCATCTTGCGATCGATGGCTTTCCAGACGATGCCGTAGGCCCCCTTCCCAAGCTTTTCGATGATCTCGAACTTCTTGAGGATGTGGGGCTCTATTTCTTCCGTCATTCTCGTTAAAGTAATTATAACCCAACCAACATGGCACCCCAACTGCTCGACAGTTACTCACCGGCAAAAGCTGTTGAAGATGTGGGATAAATACTGACGCACTGGAAAGATGAGTCATCAGCAAAGTTTTAGGTTGAAATTATCATGATTGTTTGGTCAGTGCGTTTGGTGCTGGGTCACTACACCATCATCTGATGGCACTTGCTTGGAGAAGGAATAGAGCACTGTTTGTTCAGCACAGCCTTCCAATCGACGCTGCGAAAGAACGGATGTGAACGAACTTCCTGGCTGTCGAACCGGCTGCCGATCCTTTGCAACGGGTCAAGGTGAAGTAACCCCTTGATAAGACTCTTGAGCTCTGCTGATATACACCGAGGCAGAGAAATCGTCATGGTTTGGGAAGCAGGATTAGGCTGACCTGGCAACTGACCTGTTAGCAGCTAGTATGCTAACACTCCCAAATGATACCAATCGACAGTCTTTGTGTGTCCCTCATTCCGCATGATCTCAGGTGCAATGTACCCCATTGAGCCACAGAAGGTAAATGTCTTCCCACGAATTTGTTTGCATAATCCGAAGTCGGTGAGATGCAGATGGCCTTATTTATCTAGCACAACATTTTCGGGCTGAATAAACAGATCATTTACCTTGAGATCTCGATAGATAATGTCCTTAAAATGCAGGTACTCCATGGCCAGAATAATCTCGCTGAGCATGACTCGGATCTAGTCCTCACTAAACCTGCCGTAGTGGCGGATGTGAGTGAGCAGGTCACCTCCAGGAAAGTATTCGAACAAGGTATGGCAGGTGTCGATAACTTCCACCAACTTCACCAGAAACGGGTGGTTGCACGACTGCTGTACTCTCTTCTCTTCGAACAGGTATTTCGCCAGTTTTTAGTCTTGCAAGATTGAGGGTTTCACGATCTTCATAGCGAACAGTGTTCCCGAATTCAAGTGCCTCACGAGATACACTTTTCCAAAGCCTCCGCTTCCAAGCAGACCCATCTTCTGGAAGTCCTCCAGCTTGAAGGCTATACGGTGCTGGTTTCGAGTCGGGTCGATCATAGTCTTCGAGGAGTTCTGTACTGCTAACTTCACTGTTGTTTGTTGTTGGCTCGCTTTGACATGTAATTTCTTTGTAAGGGAGAGACCTTTTTTACTTCCTTTCGATCGTTTGACGCTATCCAGTGACTCAATGGTTGGTGACCGCCTATTTTCCTCTGTTGGTTCGGTACTCATATAGGGCTGCCTACTCAATTTCTATTGGGATAGATCTCGGCAGCTGTGTTCCTTGCTGGAGTGCCTACTTGCCAGGTAACGACACCAAGACTGAATTTTATCAGGTGGTGGGATACTGTAACCTTTCTATCCTGCCGATCTTTTCTTTGGTTGGTGGTTCGTTGCTTCCTTAGCGGAGTGCAGGTCACGTTGATCTCCTTTGGGAAAGTAGTCGCTGTTGGGCGGACTGTAAAGTTGACGCATCGAATACTTCGAAGCCTCTCCAGCCAAAATAAACAAGTATTTAAACCGATCGCTTATTGAAATGACCACCGAACCTGTTCTGAAGTTCTATGGACATATCCAGAGTCCTACTTGCAGAGCTGTGCAAGCATTGCTAGCTATCGGCAAGATCCCACACGAACCGGTGATCGTCGAATTCTTTAATGGATAGGCCAAGACGAAGGAACATTTGTCAAAGTTTCCTTTTGGGCACATACCAGCCATCACCCTTGGGGAGCTAAATCTGGGGGAAAGCGGAGCAATCCTTGCCTTCCT
>ERZ724508.1522-NODE-1522-length-13555-cov-5.295556_pt1 | contig 13555 bp, 7 predicted proteins | sample MGYA00376041_ERZ724508 | MGnify/ENA primary metagenome ERZ724508 (study PRJEB28724, sample SAMN07190887) | wastewater metagenome | isolation source: effluent of sewage treatment plant in Hong Hong | place: USA: Christiansburg, Virginia | collected 2016-03-01 ...
ATGATAAATAGTATAAATTATATAGTTAGTATTTATGTAGATAGATATAGCAGTAATTTTATCATTCGAGTATATTTTAGTTATTAGTAATTTCATTATTTTAGAGCATTTTAGCCACCATTCAGGCATCCTTAGCAATGGCAAAGGTAAGTACATTTAACTCCTGCGTGAAAGCATTCGCAATACTTTTTAAAACAGTGAGTCTTTTTACAGTTACATCCTCGTTTATGAGCCAGTTAGGTCTGCTCCCCTCCAACGATCTCGAGTTTGTTCGTAAATGCATTTGGGTCTCTTTCAAGCACTGACTGTCTGGCTTTTTGGCGTTTCTATTAGAACTAAGCACAATTTCGGCACTGGTTACATCCACATTACTAATTACAGACTAGACCCTTAGAAAAGCACTCACAATACATGAGTAAGCATTTAGATTTGGAACATTTACAGATAATCTTCTCCTCAACGATAAGTTTTTCACCCTTCATTTCATTATTTTCTGTCTCATTAATCATGGATGATTGACTATATTTAAAAATGGTTTACATTTCATTGGAATTGTTTTACTCGCTGATTCTGTTCATCCGGTACTAATTCGGATTCGACCCATAAGTCCTAGATATGTTCGTATTAAATAGTATATCGCCTTCGTAATTGATTAGTTGATCGAACAAACCTCTTTCATTTTGCTTTTGCCTCAGCTTTTCGGATATATTGGACTCGAAACTTATTCTAAATTTCTTCATCGAGTTACCTGTCTGGGTAGTTATGTGGTTCCGGGATGCTCATCATCGACTCATTGGACATTCTACTTTTTATTGATGGACGTAGATACGCATGGTTGGCTTTATTTGTAGAGTTCGCAGGGATATACTCGTTATTATTATTTTAGTTTTATTCAATGTCCATTTAAAATTGTTTGCTTATATGAATTCGTAATAGCTTATAAAATATGTGTTCTATATTATTATATAGGCCCTTTAGGTGGAAAGTTTGCAAAATTTAATTAATATAGCATAAAAAGAATTATCAAGGATCCACATACACTTGAATTATTTACTTATATCATACACTTATCTTTGATTCGATTCCGTTTATTAAGTTTAGGCATTATTTTAGCACAGATATTTATTTACGGATTTTTTATCGCTCGCCTACGATGTACTATCTTTCTTCAAGCAGGCTGTCGAACTAGCTTTCAACGTATAAGCTATTTACTAATATTTTTTAGCATGAGTTTTTGCAGTGATTTACTAAAAATGTCACCACTGTTTTGGGGATCGAATCATTTACATTTTTCTTAACCACGTTAAAATATGAAGTAATTAGTCTTTTAATCATTTAGGTTTCAGTCTGTTCACGAAGTTTTGCGTTTTCTCCTACTTTTATCACAGTAGGAACGCATGGCAGTCGGTATCTTGGCAAAGTGTTATGCTCAGCAAATGATGTATAAAAGGTGTCAAGTTCATATCTATGAGAGTGAGAATCTTAAGGAGCTTATTTCTTCATTAACTCTGTCTTTTTATCATGTGCTTGATTTAAATTCTTCAATCTACCATCCATGATTTCAGATTCATCAGCAAATCCTTTTTTCATATCAGTTTTTTTTTTATTAAATTTAAATATAGACTGAGAAGCTGCTTCTGGCTCATCCGACTCCCCGTGCTGTTATGAATTAAAGCTCAGGTTTAAAGTATCTTCTTTTTTTTGTTTGTTATTTTAAGGATGCTATTTGACCAAAGATATCACATCAATAAAATCAGGATGGTTAGTATTAATATATCCTAATTAAATTTCTATAAGATTTTTAATCATCTACTCCGTTTTATTCAGAGATTTTGTCAATAATTTTTACATTACTTAAAAAATACGGAAATTTAAATTTTCAAATCTTTCAATCTCAGGAATTCTAATGGAATGGATAAGTCTTCGTAGTTATTCATGTATCAGCTGAGCGCATTACACAGAGGGTAATTTTAATCTACAGATTTGTGTTCGTAACAAATTCTCAAAGGCCATTTCTGGTAAAAATAAAGATTTTCGCAAACCATTTGCATTTCTAATAGCTGTTCTGATATCAGTATCAGTCAGAAACTAGAATGGGTTCAGTTTATTTATCGACTTGATAAAGACTTGAGAGAAAATATATTAGATTCTGGCTCCTCCAACAACACAATCCCTAGATTACATCGACCTTCCTTCAATAAGTTATATAAAAAACTTAACATATTTATTAACCAACGAAAGTATCAGGATTCCTTGAGCTTTTTTATCTTGAATAGTTTCGTACTGGCCATACTAAGCTATTTTATTTCTTTTGGTCTCAAGTAGATAGATGATATTTTATCTAATTATTGGTAATTCAATTTTTATGTGTTTTATCAACACCATATTCATTGTTTTAACTAAGTACTGAACGCCCATTTTGTCAGCATATCCTTTATATTGCTCGTGATTATTGAAGAATTATGATTCTTTCTTGAGTTGTTCTTGGATATTTAAGGTAGATTTTGGGGGACGGAGGTAAACGCAAATATGTCCAAGTGATAGCTGATTAGCTAGGGTACTATAGTCTCTCAGAATATTAACAGAATCATCTACCAAATCTATTTGAGTCAGTACTCCAATAGTTCTAGTGCCTTATTTATCAACTTAACGAGCCAGCTTGAGACTTTAAGAGTTAGCTGAATCATCGGTTGCTTTGGTGACTGCCACGATAATGCAGTTAGGATTTTTGATGTACCCTTTAATCATTTTTACCACTTGCTATTCGATGTCTTTCGGTTGATCTCCTATAGGATTCTACAGATAAAAATTTATTTACTTTTACAATACCAGGCAAATCAACTAGTAACAAATCCAAAACTCTTTTGGAATAGAATCTAATACGTAGAGGAACATTGCTAATACCTTTATTTTGACCACATAATTTATCAGTAGAGGATTATATTTATTTGCGAAATTACTACATATTTTCAAAATGTTCTCCCTTTCGATCTACAAACTCTGCGTATTATTTATCGCCTTGTATTTGACATAGCTGAATTTAGATGGGTCTTCGAGTGACTATACCTTTTCCTTTAGGGAGGAATTCTTTTCCAATAATGCTCTACAAAAGTGAACTTTTGCCTACATAGATGGAGAAATACCTGTAGATTGAGAGCCGACTACTGCTATTATGGGTAAGCTGATCTATATATTAATATCAGATTTTCGAATAATTTCTTGGATGTCGGAGATTAGGGGGATAAGTTTTTCCATATCTTATATATCTGTGCTTGTAACACAATTAAATATTTATAGTAAAGGTCAATCAATATTATAATAATAATGTCTTGCTTTATATTTCTTATTCGTAAAACTATAATTGTGTTGGCATTTCAAACTTATCATTTTTCGAATGTTTCGTTGTAGACTGTGTTAGGATTGAAATCCTCATGGGAAAAACTTTTTTTATCTGCCCATATCTTTGTGAAATCGAATGCTTGGACTGAAGTATAGCTGAATCCTTCGAATGTTATTTTTTTTATGTAAGGATCTCGGATTGTTAGGAGTGTGTCTTTCTTTATTTTTTGGTCAATTGTTTAATGCTTCACATTGTAGAGGCTTACACATAGGAAATTACCCTCAGAGTCAATGGCTAAAAAAGATGTAGGAATATCCTACGCGTTTGTCAATTTAAATAATATTTTAGTTGAGAGCATTTTGCTAGGATTTTATTTATCTTTGAGTTACTTGATAGAAACTATCTGCATTTTTGATTCCTGTGATTGATTATTTTTGTTATTACTAATAGAGTTAGGGATGGTCTTGACAATCTCTTCTATTTTGTTAGGTTTTATTTCATTCTGAATATATTCAAAGGTACTGCTCTGTCAAATGATGTTTTTGTGTGTTACATTCGTTTTTTTATTGCTTAGATTTGTTTTTTTGCTCCTAGTGCAGGATCTAGTTCTTCTGCGATATTTAAATCTTTCAAAGCTTTTTCGTATTATTCTAGATGAGCCTCCACGTTTGCTCTGTTGATGTTTAAATCGGGATATTTGATTTTTATGTATTTTTACTAAGGATAGGATAGAGGATTACTGATTAGTTATAAGCTTTAGCTGCATTCTATAATTACTATACTTTCTTATAATTGGCAATATAATTGCTAAAGTACGCATTACCCAAAAAATACCAAGTCAGCCAATCTTTCAGGTCCATCATCAGTGCTTATTTTATAAGTTTTAGTGATTATTCGATATTTTTTCTCTTTTATTATGGTAGTTCTATACTATTTTTATTATTTACTTCCTTGAACTCTCAGTAGTACGGATTGATATCTTAATGAAACTTTATTTTTTCCTTTCTGAGTAAATTATCTTATACTGTCTGTATTGCCATCTATATGGCTTTTCTTGCTCCCTCATAATCATTCTTTTTAAAAAGCACGTGTGCGAGGATATTCCAGCAATCCCCGTTCGCTGGGTTAAGCTTCACCTGATTTAGATAATTATTACTGATTTTGTGAGTAGTTATTCAGCAGATTTTTAATAGACAGGCAATAGATCTAATACTCTTCCCTTGAGATAAAACAGCTTGGCTTTTTATTTTTTATTTTCATCTACTTAGACTCAGATAATACTATTGTCAGCAAGGAGACGATCAATCTCCTAAATGAAATTATTAATTTGAGGCTTTATATGATCTGTTTTATCAGGAAGGCAATAATCTTGCCATTGTTAAGCAAGCGCGCAAACTCGATCCTCAAGAGTGTCCATGATTTAAATTATGAAATTGAGGTAAAAAGTTATAAATTTCTTATAATTGGTTCTATAGATAAAAATATACGAAAAATGGTTTAAATTTTGCTTTATTTATAAAATATAATGATCATTAAAGCTAATAATGTTTTTTTATTAGTTGGTTAATACTTGCTACGATTGTAGCTACGCTATTTTATTTGTTGTGTAATTTGAATGTGTATTTTAAATCTTTATTATGTACGTCGAATTATTTTTTTGATATTTATTATGCGTAGTCATTTATCTGTAACTCGAATTAGTTTTTGGGTGAGGTACCATCGACATACCAGTAAGACATTAGAAGAGATTATCCTCTACTATAGACTTTTATTATTCTAGGCTTGAAATTTCCAAAAAACATTTTCTTCTCTACAAGGGCTTCGAACTGGACATTTCCTCTAGGTGATTTCTCAGGAGAGAGAGAACTTTTTTTTCCTAAAGGGGCAGTATTATATAGTTTAAGTAATAATTATTTGTTTATTGGAGATGGCATCTTAAATATTTACTAAAACTTCACATTTTTAAAGTAAGGATGAGATTTTAACTATAGAGCTGTTGGTCTTTCTTATGCATTTATTTTCAAGCATCTACATATTAGATCGTGAATGGTTGGCTACAATTTTTAACTGATACTTATTTGATTTTCTCTTATTTTTTTAAATATTTCATAATTATTTTATCCCTCAAATGGAAGTTTTCCATGGAAAATTTTATAAGCTAGGATACCAAAGGACCAAATATCTGATGATAAAGAATACTGTAAACTGATGGATTAGGGACTAAGATAATTAGCAGAGCCTACAAACGATTTCCTATTGTTGGAAACTTATTATTATTACTACTCTTCACTGGGCTTTTTTCTAAGATGAGTAATAAACTAAACTTGCTCAGCTGTATAGAATTATTCTAGTTTGACTGGCTTTGCTGTTCCAAAATCGACTATTTTTGAGTTCAAATCGTCAGCAATGACAACATTCTATAATTTGAGATCTCGATGTATAATCCCCTTACTGTGAAGATATGCAAGAGCATCGATAATCTGTCCCAAATAGTACAAAGCAATTTATTTTTTCCTTTAAATAAGTTCCATATTTTTATTGACCCGCTTGAGCAACCCAAAGAGATCTCCGAACCGACAATATTAGAGTACTTGACAAATATATTATTTAGTTTACAAAGTCTAGTAATACTTGATAACACCAGGATGATCCATTCTACTAAGTACAAAGCCTTCTATGACAGCTTCATGAATTTTACATTACTTCATCATCCTTTACTTGCTGATAGCCTTTAATGCATATTCTTTCTCAGAGTCTTCGATTTTGAATATCTAACCGAACGACCCGTACGAGATTTTGGCGACGGGTTTATAGGAAGTATCTTTGAGAATTTAGTTCAGGGATGACAACTCGTCTGTATCCATTTGTTTGTGTTAAGACATAAATCTAATATAAAATTAACATCTTAGTTGGAGAATAATATATTTTAATGAGAAATATTTATATTGAGAATATCAAGTGAAAAACAGTTCAACCGTTCGATTGTCTTGACATTCGACTTATAAATAGACGGTTTTTAGTTTCTTCACTCTACTTTTGATTTTCTACACTTTTTTTTACTTATTTCGACCTCTCAGTACTCTTCAACAATCTTTTTGGAGCTTCATTCTCTTTGTCTTACTAAAATTTAATTGAATTTGTGATATTGTTATTTTCGTTGAATTTCATTACATCAATTGGCAATATTTTATTGTTGCCTTTTTTAATTTGACTTGTTCTTACATTACTCTATTTTAAAACCATAAAACTTTCTTTCATTTTGGGTAGCAGCTTCCTTGAACTTTTTTTAGGCGCAGAATTTCTTTGATTATTGGATGTCAACATTGAATAATTTTCAGGTTTCAAGAAAAATCTTTCGCAGAACAACTTATTTTGGTTCTAATAATCATCTGTTTTCTTAATTTCTGTTAACTTCGCCTAATACTACAAAAGATCATTAGTACCACATCGATTATAATAAGATTATTTTCTTTTGAATATTTTATTCTATTAACTGTCAGCGTTTGAGAGACACTCTGCCATCTTTTACTCAGTTGCCTCATTGGTTTTGTTGTTATGTACCTAGTTTTAATTGTAGCCGAATTTTGATACAATGCATTTGGTTACTTTATTGAAGATTGAAAAGGGATTCAAAACACAGAAAATCCATAGGCCTATGCATAAAATACTAGGAAGATAGTTCCAGTCAAAGAGGCCACTATCAGAATTAGGTGAAGTTAAATACATAAAGGTTAAGCTTCCTGCGGCGTAGATAGCAGGCACATGCATGAGATAGGAGCAGCAGTTCTAGAAAATAATAAAATCAACAAGTTCAGGGATCTTATATCTTCTTAATAAAAGATATTTTTGGATCAAATACACAGCCATGATGTTGAAAATCAGACTGAAGATGAGGACAGGCTGAATATGAATATAAAACATGGTATGGAAAATAATGGTGTTTATTGAAGTATAGACAGATGCTATTGAAAAAGAAGGAGCATCATAGAACTCGATCACTTACTTAATTTCTTAGGATGTATCAACTTAGCCGACTATCTTCGAGTATTTTCTTATGATCCAATTACGAATGCATTTGATATTAATTGAAATTCTCCTCATTTGATAAGGTACATTGATTAGATTTAAAAATATTTGCATCAGAAGATAAGTGAAATGATAATCTAAAGTTGACGATAGCATTCCTTCAGGCCCGTATAAGTTCTTCCTCATGATATAATTAAAGATAAACGGCACAACTAGGACATTTATAGCCTGTGCAAAGGCACCCTTGCTCATAATTGAGATTTGGTTATCAGTAACGGTGTTATTTTGTTATAGACTCACTGTAGAAACCATTGTGTTCCAGATGATTCGATTGAAGGCTTGCAAGGATATTGACACTAATATAGATAACGACTGGAGGACAGAAAAGCTTGATCTTAAAAACCTAATCAAAGTTAGAAAACCAAAACTGATGCAAATAATACAAAAAGCAATAAGCCAGACAAAGGCGATTCTTTTATAACTAGTTTTCAACTCACTGTTAAGCCAATTGATATCAGAAGGTTCAGGTGCCCTTGTAATTCTAATACTATTACCTTTAAACACATAAGTATCTTAACTATCAAAAATCTGACTCATAATGTATTCCTTAATCTCCCCCAGGATAGTTATCCTGTACTGTTTGGTCTAATTGAGAAGCATTCCTTGATCATTGGCATCAAAGAACTATATAAACGCGAGGTCAGTTGAAAACTATTTCCTAAACTCGGGATTACTAATAAATTTCTATCGGTATTCTTCTATTTTGACAATTGATTAGATCAGCTTTAATTTCGAACTTAAGTATGTTTATAAATGTCCTTATTTTATCTAATATGTATCCTTTCCATTGTGAATTCTCTTGTGAAGATGTGTTACTAGACTCTGAGCATTGCTTATCACTGTTTTAATCATCTTTCTGACTTAGTCCATATTATAGATGATGAGCACACTCTTTATCCCTGGAGGTTTGACAGTCTTACCCTTTTTACTTTTCCACAATGACGCAATATACTTTAATAGCTCAGTTTATGTATACTTCCCATTGGGCAAATTTGATATTTGGATCATATAATCTGAAGAGCTGTCCAAAAAACTATCTATCTTTTTGTTAAGGATTCTACCCATACTTCTGAGTACTCTAATAGAAATTATCCATATGAAACATAATAAAAATCCTAGCCACACTTGGATTCGTAGTAAATTCTAGCTGTTAAGTTTGTTGAGCGTTGAGAGTAAATATTTTGCAGGACATAAAAAAGAAAGCATACCTGCATTTTACTAGCATTTGTCTCCTAGCTATGGAGCTTCCATAATATTTGTTATCATTGCGTAGAGTCCATATGTCAGGGCAATAATTACAAGTAAGATTATAATTTTTCTCATAAAGAAGAAAACTAAAATAGTTGGACCAAAAAAATAATGTTAGAGCTCGTCAGTACAGAGAGACAAAGGCTATCCTTCAGCCTTCCCACATCCACAAATACATTTTTTTTATATCGGCACGCTTTGAATATCAAAATCAGAATACTAATTAAACTTATTAGCCTCTCTGTGCCTTATACAAAGGTTATGAATATATTAACAAATTTAATCATCTAAAGGTTTTTTTTCTTACTTGTTTTATAAAGATGACTAGTGCTTTTCTACAATCTGCAAAAGCTAACTCAAAAATCCATCATCACTTTAATAATTATAATGCCCTTCTTCGACTGGAGGTGCTGATGGTTTTTATAGATGGGTTTGAAGCAAATGTTTCAAAACTGTTTGCTTCATAGCAAAGCTACCCTACTAAGGCGTCTGAACATCTCGTGAATTCTCGAGTTTTAAATATGATATTTCGGAACCCTTTTCAGATTTTTAATTTTTAATTTCCATTGACAAATAGTTATAGAAAAAAATTACAGAATAAAAATAATAAATATTCTTGGAAGAATCCTTGAAAATAACATCATTCAAAACACATAAAATTTATTGAGAAGTAAAATATTATTTCGATCATACCATTATATCTACAACTATGATACTACCTTAATGAAATACCAAAGATGATATGCCTATTTTAATTATATAAATAATGCATCGAAGCTACTAAAAATTTCAAATTTTCGAAATATCCATATATCGATATCTATGAAATGGATTTTTGATATTTTCTTATTTTAATATCGCTAAATAAGTATTTTATAAACTAAATACACACATGAAGATATTATCTAGTAAAATTCTTTCTCTTCATGATAAATTTTACTTAAAATATTTTTCCACGCATCTCCAATATTTTCTTCTTGATTTTATTTATATTTTGCATCGATAATATAGATTTATGGAAGATTATTAAAGAAGAAAATTATATCGAGTGCATTTAAAGAATATTTCTGAAATAAGGAATTGTCGAACTCCTATCAACTACACTGCATACTCTTCAAGATTATTTAATTTTAATTTAAAAACTACCTTTAAAAAGAATGAACTGAGATCCTTGTGGACTTCCAATTCTCAGCCTCGTCTGACTAACGATAAAAAAAGTTAATAAAAAAAAATAACTGATTATTTCAGAGTGAAATAAAATCAAAGGCTTGAAAATCGATTAAATAAAGCTTTAGGCTCCATCGACATGAATAAATATTAACGCGAATATTAGTAACACAAAAAAATAATGAATCTACATAGAAAAGTAAAACAAACAAAGAGAGCAATTTTATACAAAATATACGATATAACTTTTAAAGGATTATCTCCGAATTTGAATGAGTAGTTTGTGATTTATGATACGTCGAATAAAGAATAGTAGGATGAGAGCCGAGATGAATAAATATTGAGAGGAAATATTTATGAACTACGAAATTCAATTATCAAGGGATTTAGGGACGAAAAGATTCTGTTTCGTATTGTGGGTAGAAACCAGGGCATAGCCACTATAATGAATGGACAGAAGATGGTGCCTATCATTCAGAGAAAATAAATTGTAGGTACCTTAATTGTAGAAGTTTATTGAAAAAAAAAATTTTAAGTTTAAAGATGACATAATCATAGATTTTGATTTAGCTTTTATTTCCTGTCGTAAAGGCCATCCTGATTGTTAAAATCTTTGATAATGTAAATGAAATTCATTAAGTAATGTTAAATTATATTTGTGTTTTGCTTATTTATTTTGTATCACGTAATACATTTAATGAGTTTTCGTTTTTGATTTATTCTGTATTGACTACTTGAGAACTTCTTATTTTCAAGTACTTTTTAAATAACCCAATTATCTAATAGACGAGGCATGCAAAGCTTATGGTCACGCATATGGATATGGCAACTAATTATAAAATTGCTGGCCAATATATCCTTGCTTTTTCATTTAATCCCATGTTAACCTTCATGCTTCTGTAGTAATTGGACACAAATAGAATTATTAGTTGAGTTAAGTGGCATAAATTCGCTCTATAATTGTGGTACGCTCTTTTGAAGGGTAGGTTTACGATGTTAAACATAATGAAAGCAATGCTGACAGCTAGAATTGTCAGAGTGCCTAGATACCATTCATTCTCTTCTGCAATATACAATCCTAAGATGAATCTATAAATTATGCTGAGAGGAATGTAGAATTTGTTTACGCAGTTTACTTTAAATTTGTTCTTATACTCTCCAAATTACTTTTCATTAGCAAATTGCAAATAAAAAATGGCAAAAATGTATAAACCCAAACCAAGCAGAGCTCCAAAAGTACTTAATTCATACATTTAGGTCGTAAGAGGATCAGCGTATTTAAAATGAAGTCCAATAGAAAAGGATATACTTAGACAATTGAAGAAGAAAAAAGTAATAAAGAAAAGTTTTAAAGTATACATTGCGAATTTGTAAAGTTTTTGACTAGTCTTTAAGGACAAAAAATAAAAGATTACTCCCAAAATAAGATTCAGGAAAATTAAAGCAAACATAAAGTTAATATTATAAAAGAAACTGTCTTTGTATCCCATATGGTAAATGTTATTTGATACTTTGGTCAGAGAATTATCCGTTTGTACATTGTAACCGTTCACATATTTCCATTGAAGAAGAGGTTTTAGATATATATTGACGTTTTCATGAGTAGCTAATGAAAAATGAGCAAGTTGAAGAACTCCAAAGAGCTCGAGGCCTACAATTTTGAAGTTAATGAAAGATAGGAAGAGAATAATGTAGCTAATTACAACAATAGACAAACAAAAATTTTATACATGTTATGATGAGCTACATTCGTTATCAGTATAATATACTAAGGGTATGTTACTCGTTTTCATCCTCATAATTGTCCCCTTATTCATTATTGTATTCGAGGTATCTGTATAATAGACTAACAACCCTAAAGTTTGATTGGCTATATCAGCGGTGTAACTGGCTTGAAAATATATTTTAAAAACTTATTGTTGATCAGTGATCTCAATATTTGAATCTTTTATTATTATCTCAGAATTATTGGTGGTTAATTGGATAAAATTCAAGTACTAAGGTAGATTTATTTAAATGACTCCTTTAAATTGATTACAAGAAATATACTGCAACTCCCAAGAAGGCTAAAAGAAATTGGAATTAAGTTCTATTACTTAGCAAGCTCCATTTTGAGTTAAATAATAACCAGATTAACAGCTTGTGCATTGAAATGTTCCAAAAGCACAATCAACACCGGAAGTAATGTTATTTGTACAATTTAAAGTGAGAAGAGATAGATTGGCCGTAAATGTGCAACTTCCGCAATAATTCACCTTCGCTGAACAAGGGATGCAGTCAAAATTGTAACCGTTTTCAAAATATCCAGTATCGCAAGTACAAACTCCATTTATTATTGATCTGTGAGTGCTGGTAGAAGGGAAAATTCCAACATTATCTATTGTTGTCCCTTAATGATCATCTGCTCCCATGGCTTGGATTATTAATGTGTTCGTTCCGGCAACAGAATTAAAACTGGTAGTAATAGTATGTATTAGATCATCGCTTGCTGTTGGTTCTTGAGCTACATTTTTACCATTCCAGTAGATGCGCAATCCACTTGTGCTAGGTGAGTGTCCTGATCTTTTGGCAAAATTTATACTAAAGAATAATTGACCTGGGCTAAGTACATTTATAGTTTGAGTATAGGACTGACCAACACCAGTATCCAATGCTGCAACTTGCGTGGATCCCCAGTTTGGATTATAGTCTGTACCATAACCAATTTATGCTAAAGCTGTAGTCCATGGGTAAAATCCTCCAGGATAAGCAGTCGGGGATACTGTAATAACAGGAGATTAAAATTGACCATTAGCGACAAAATTATTAGTTAGATCTACTTGTTGAGAAGGACACTGCTGAAAAGTTAATTAGATAAGTGCAAAAAGCAGGGAAAGCGTTGATATATTCATTTAATAAAAGATGTAAAAAATTATGAATTCATTTTTATCAATGATTTCGTTCATGCAATATTACCACGACATGTTTGATAATCAAGAGATTTGAAATATCAGATAAAAATTAAGGGACATATAGATTCTTTTAGAAAATATTTTAATTCATCATGTGCTTTTGATTGTACATCTATTATTATCTTAGTTATGAATTGTAAGTTAAGAAAAAAATTATTAAATACATGAGCTTGATCTAAAAGTTGAGAGAAATTATTTATAAGTAATGGTATCAAACTTATAGATGTAAAAATATCAATATTAAATATATATTAAAACAACTGAGATTAATTAATGGTACAATGTACGATTACTAACTTTATATTATTATACATATACGATAAAAATTCAATGAACGATGCTGACAACAAGGATAGCAAGCAAAGTTACATATCAACCCTGAATCGTAGAATGGCAATATTCAGCTTGAAAAGTATAAAAAATCCAATCGAGATAAAACTTCGTAATAATAAAATCGCTACAGGGATATTGCACAGCCTTGATCCCACTACATTAGATATAATCGTGTCTAATTTTATGATAAATGGATAGAAATAAAAGCAGGAGTATAAGAGTATTAGGTTTAGTTAGATTGTTACCTTCACAGTCTTTGCACCACATACTTAAAATTGAAGAATTTTATCACTTATTCAGTTTATATTATTCAAATGAATTTCTCATTATTTCTTAACTTATACTACTTATTCACAATATTAGTAGAATGTCAGTCATAAATAATTAATGTTAAAACTTGGTACCTTTATGTAAATCACAATCTAATTTG
>ERZ724508.1523-NODE-1523-length-13539-cov-6.240581_pt1 | contig 13539 bp, 10 predicted proteins | sample MGYA00376041_ERZ724508 | MGnify/ENA primary metagenome ERZ724508 (study PRJEB28724, sample SAMN07190887) | wastewater metagenome | isolation source: effluent of sewage treatment plant in Hong Hong | place: USA: Christiansburg, Virginia | collected 2016-03-01 ...
CCAAAACCACCTCTCGTTTCTTTTTCATTCAATACTTTAATATCGGCACATTTCATAAATAAGCTATTTATTTTTTATACAAGTGCTGCAAAAGTAAAGGAATTAATAGCATGTAATATTCAAACAATACACTGAAATTGATTTTAAATTTTTCTATTGAATGCTTCAGTTTTACATCTATTGCATTTCTTTCACAAATTAGCTGCAATGGCATTTTATAGTGTGAAACTTTTCAATAACCTTTGCTGTCGTGAAAAAGAAAAAACAACCAGTAATTTTAAGAGATGTTTTGGTACAAGATTATGCTGCAGAAGGAAAATCGTTGGCCAAGATTGATGGAAAAGTAATTTTTATTGAAAGAACTGTTCCTGGAGATATTGTAGATATTCAACTGGCTAAAAGTAAAAAAGATTGGGCCGAGGCTTACCCAATTGCTTTTAAACAATTATCTGCCACAAGAACAACGCCTTTTTGTGAGCATTTTCAAGCATGTGGTGGCTGCCAATGGCAAATGTTGCCTTATGCAGAACAGTTAAAATACAAACAAAAACAAGTATTAGATAATTTAACAAGAATTGGTAAAGTTGCCTTGCCCGAAATGTTGCCTATTGTTGGTGCTAAGGAAACTGAATATTATAGAAATAAAGTAGAATACACTTTTGCTACCAAAAAATTTATACCAACCGAAGCCTTTAAAGCTTTAAAAGATGCAGGTTTACCCATTGTTACAGAGGGTAGTTTCGGTGGCTTTCATGCAAAAGGAATGTTTGATAAAGTGGTAGAAATAAACCAATGCCATTTACAGGCAGAACCTACCAACCAAATAAGAAATGCCATTGTACAATTTTGTATAGAAAATAAATATCCTTTTTATGATATTAAAAACCATACGGGTTGGTTACGCAACATGATGGTTCGTATTGCTACAACTGGCGAATGGATGGTAAATATTATGTTGGGGTACGAAAACGAAAAAATGCGAAAGCATTTGTTAGATTTTGTTTTGGTAAAATTTCCCAACATCACTTCATTAATTTATACCATTAATACTAAGTTAAACGATAGTATTTACGATTTAGAACCCATAGCATATTCTGGCAACGGATATATTATTGAAAAGTTAGAAAACTATCAATTTATAATTGGTCCAAAATCGTTTTTTCAAACCAATACCAAACAAGGAGAGCAATTGTACAACATTACAAAAAGCTTTTCAGAATTAACAGGCACACAAACTGTATATGATTTATATTGTGGCACTGGCAGCATTGGCATTTATGTAAGTAGTTTGGCTAAAAAAATTATTGGTGTTGAAGCTGTACCAGAGGCAATTGAAGATGCTAAAAAGAATGCAGCATTAAATAATATAAGTCATGCAAGTTTTTTTGCTGGCGATGTAATTGACATTTGTAACGATGCTTTTTTTGCACAACATGGTTTTGCAGATGTGATTATCACAGATCCTCCACGAGCCGGTATGCACGAAAAATTGGTAAACAAATTGTTAGAAATTGCATCGCCAACAATTGTTTATGTAAGTTGCAATCCTGCAACTCAAGCAAGAGATTTAGCTTTATTAGATGAAAAATATGTGGTTACAAAAATTCAACCTGTAGATATGTTTCCACATACACATCATATAGAAAATGTAGTACAACTTAAATTAAGAACAGTATAGTAACTATACCAATATTTGACTTATTGTTGCTTAAATTACCATCGTTTAATTAATTAATAATAGAATGACTCCATTTAGACCATCGAGATTTGAAATATTACCTACCATAATTAAAAACTTACTCATTATTAATGGGTTGGTTTATTTGGCACAATTTACTGTTGGGGAAGATTTTGGATTAAACAATTTATTTGCCCTACACACTTGGCAAAGTGTGTACTTTAAGCCTTGGCAATTTTTCACACACATGTTTATGCATGGAGATTTTTATCATTTATTGGGCAATATGTTTGCTTTATGGATGTTTGGTTCTGTGTTAGAAAATGTATGGGGCCCAAAACGCTTTCTAACTTTTTATTTAGTATGTGGTTTTGGTGCTGCATTGTGCCACATGTTGGTATTGTACTATGAAATGCAACCCATTGCCGATGCATTTAAAATGTTGCCAATAAGCCAACAACAAGATTTACTATTTGCCGATAATTTTAAATTAAATACAGCAACCCTGGGTGCAAGTGGTGCAGTATTTGGTTGTTTAGCTGCATTTGGTTATTTGTTTCCAAATACACAAATCTATATTTACTTTTTGTTTCCATTAAAAGCAAAATGGTTTGTTTTAATTTATGCCGGTTTCGAATTAATGCAAGCCATACAAAACTCTGCAGGAGACAATGTAGCTCACTTTGCACATCTAGGTGGTGCATTGGTAGGAATTATTTTGGTATATTATTGGAATAAAACAAACAAAAGAAAATTTTATTAGTTAATATTTCATGCAATTGAAAAATATGAACTTAGGCAAAAGACCATTATTAGGCGATACAGACAATAACCTTGTTATTGTAATTGCACTAAATGCTTTTCTATTTGTTATACTCAACTTTTTAAGATTGTTTTTTGCAGTTTCTTACGATACTCAAGTTATTGCCGAAGAACAATTTCAACAGCAAATTTTACATTGGTTTGTTTTACATGCCAACACAAGTAGCTTTTGGCATAAACCATGGACCGTTTTGTTGTACATGTTTACCAACTACAGCACTTGGATGTTGTTGAGCAATGTTTTATGGATTTGGGCTTTTGGGTATATTTTGCAAGACTTATCTGGCAACAGAAAACTATTGCCCTTGTATTTATATGGTGGTTTTTTTGGTGCACTCGTTTATTTGCTTTCTGCCAATACTTTACCTTATTTACAAACTACAGTAACCAATGGAGGTTTTATGATTGGTGGAGGTGCAGCTGTAATGGCAATTGCTGTTGCAACAACAACCTTAGCTCCAGATTATAGAATTTTTCCTTTAATTAGTGGGGGAATTCCTTTGTGGGTATTAACTGTAGTTTTTGTAGCCATAGATTTTGGTAGCATGGCTGGCACAACAGGCAGCACAGCATTTGCACATTTAGCTGGTGCATTGGTAGGCTTTTTGTATATTAAACAATTGAACAAAGGCAAAGATTTAGGCAATTGGATGTATCAATTAACCGAATGGGTCAACAATTTATTTAATCCAGAGAAAAAGTATAAAAGCAGCAAACAACAACATTTTTATAAAGTTGAAAAACAACCTTTTGAAATAAAGCCTAATTTAACTCAGCAAAAGTTAGATGCCATCTTAGATAAAATAAACCAAAAGGGTTACGATTTGCTTACTGCCGATGAAAAAGATTTTTTAAAAAGAGCAAGTAAAGAAGAATTGTAAAGCATGTTAAGCAATTTAAAAAAAAGTATAGGTACAGTTTTTTTTGTACTTGGTTGTGTGTACAGTTTACTGTATTTAGTTGGGTGTTTAACGCCTTATATAACCCCAAGTAGTTGGAGTTATATTACTTTTTTTGCACTGGGGTTTCCTTTTTTATTGTTGGGCATGTTGTTGTGGCTTATTGTTACAATTATTTTTTATAGAAAACGTAGTTGGATTTTTTTATTGGTTTTTTTAGCAGGATTTAAAAACATTCAAAGTACCATTGGTTTTCATTTTTCTACAAATTTTGTACAGCAAAAACAACCCAACTCAATTCGTGTATTAAATTGGAATGTTCAAGATTTTATTGATAGCCAAATTTATACAGATACGCCAGGCAACAAAAGAAGAGACATAATGGCTTTCATACAAAAAATGGATGCAGATATTGTTTGTTTACAAGATTTTACAGAAAGAATTAGTCCATCCTTTAGAAGTTGTGTTGTGGATGTTTCCAATACTTGCAATTATAAAAATCATTTCTTTTCTAAAGATATGATTACCATTTATGGCCCCATAACCACACAATATGGTACAGCCATTTTTTCGAAATATCCAATTATAGATTCGGGCCGAACAGCTTACAAAAATTCGCCCAGATCAGAATCTTTAGCGTTTGTTGATGTACTTAAAGGGCAAGACACTATTAGAGTTTTTACAACGCATTTACAATCTATGTTCATTAAACTAGAAATAACCAATGAGGTTTTAGCAGATTCTTCCTTAAACGAAGAGCTAGATTTTTTAAAAAATAATCCAAAAGCATATCAACGCATTAAACGTTATGATTGGGTACATGCACAACAAGCAATACTGGTAAAAAATCAACTCAATCAATCGCCTTATCCATTTATTTTTTGTGCCGATTTAAACAGTGTTCCTACAAGCTACACTTATCATCACATTAAAAAAAACCTACAAGATGCATTTGTTAGCAAGGGTGTTGCTTTAAGCAATACTTACGATGGTTATTCTCCCACACTTCGTATAGATGTAATTTTGATGAGCCCACATTTTAAAACAGAACAATATTATTCTCCTCGTATTTATGCCTCTGATCATTTTCCGGTTGTTGCAGATTTGCAATTAGTACATTAGCATTTTTAATTTACTTTTATAGCATGGCCAAACCCCTAAGCTTACAACTTGTAAAATGGATATTTCTAATATTCACTATTGTGGTTGTGGTTATCTATTTATTGGGTTGTATAGCTCCTTTTGCCAATACCCATACATTTTGGTGGTTGGGTTTTGTAAGTTTAGCTTTCCCGTATGTTGGTACAACTTTATTGTTGCTTTGTATTTTTTGGTTTATTGCAAAGCCAAAGTTTGCTTGGTTATCTATTTTAGTATTGCTTGTTGGTTATGCACCTTTCTCAAAAATTATGGGGGTTAAATGGAGCAATGAATTTGGTATACATAAATCAACTTCTACCTTAAGGGTTGTTAGTTGGAATGTTCAAAGTTTTAATGGTTTATCTAACAATAAAGAAGCTAAAAAATTAGCAAAAACAGAAATAGAACATTCTATATTTAAGTACAATCCCGATGTGCTTTGTTTGCAAGAGTTCAATACATCTACCATAAAAGGAGATGCTGCCGATAATATTACATTGTTCTCAAAACAATATCCTTATCATTTTTTTTCGGCCGATTATCAACGTAAAAATGGAACTTATCAAAGTGGTTGTATCATTTTTTCAAAATATCCGTTTACATCAACTCAAAAAATAAATTACCCTGTTGCCGAAAGTTTAATTTATGCCGATATTGTGAAAGGAAAAGATACCATTAGAATATACACTACCCATTTACAATCTTTTAAATTTGGTAAAGAAGAGTACAATGAAATTGATAATTTAAGTGCTAAAGACGCAAGAGCATTGTCATCGATGAGTTTTATTCGGAAAATGAAATTAGCGTTTAAAAGAAGGTCATTACAAGCCAATTTGGTGAAGCAAGAACTTGCTAAAACAAACTATCCATCAATTATTTGTGCCGATTTTAATGATGTACCCAACAGTTATACTTATCAAACAATTAGAAGCAATTGGCAAGATGCATTTTTAAACAAACAATTTGGCATTGGAAGAACCTATGTTTCGTTGGCTCCTACTTTACGAATAGATTATATTTTATGCAACAACAATTTTACGATTGAGCAGTTTGATATAATTGATGAAAACCTTAGCGATCACTTAATGCTACTTGCCGATGTTAAATTGAAACAATAAACTAATTGTTTTTTTGAGGAGCAATTAATTCAAACGAAGGAATTTTTACAATGAAGTTTTGTAAAGTATTTTGGTTAATGAGTTCATAATGCCCCTGCATTGTGCCCATTTCTGTTCTTAAATTACAACCACTCACATATTGAAATTGTTGACCAGGTTTTAATACTGGTTGTACACCTACAACACCTTCTCCTTCTACTTCTCTATGCTCTCCATTGCTATCAAAAATAAACCAATGGCGTTTCAGTAATTGAACTGTAAAGTTGTTGTGGTTTTCTATGGTAACTCTATAAGCAAACATAAACTCATGATTCAGCGGATTGCTATAATCTTGCTGATAAAAAGTTTCAACATTCACCTCTACACCTTCAGATATTTTTGATGCCATAGTATGTATGCTTTTGGTAAAGTTAAGAGTTTGAAAATTAGGAAATATTACTTAAAATATAAATTTTAATTGCTTTGTTTACACACAACAAAAGCCGTTGAAAATAGTTCCAACGGCTTCGTTTTTTCAACCTAAACTAAACTACGGTTATTAAAAATTATTGTCCAATTCCGCCACCACCACTTTGTACACGTTTACTCTCATCCTCAGCACCTGTGGCCCTTTGACGTGCACTTTTTACTGTTAATTTTCCAAAACGATAAGAGAAATTAATTTTAAACTGACGGCTTTCCCAGTTGCCACTTGCAGTTAATAACTGACCAGCAAAATTGCTTGTTCCACTCCAACGCATTGTATAAAAAATATCACTTACCGAAAGTTTCAAATTCCCCTTCCCCTTTAAAATTTGTTTTTGTAAACCAGCATCTACACTACCCATTGATTTACTTTTAAACGTTCCTTGCCAAATACTTGGAGAGTTATACCAACCACTAATTTCACCTGTATAGCCTTTGCCCAATTTAAAACTGTGTTGCATATAAATATTAAATGCTGCAGCATCTAAATCAATTGTTCTGCCAGCACCAAAATTTGCTTTGTAACGACTATAATTCATATTCATATTGGCAAATACACTGTACCATTTATATTGAAAAGGGTAACTAATGTTTACACTCACAATATCTTGCGTAGCCAAGTTTTTCTTGGTAATAAAACTTTTGCTTTTTTCTGCAGTATCAATTAATTGTGTAAATACATCTTTTACATGGCTATAATTTAATGTAGTTGTTAATGTGTATTTATAGCTATGTGTTAAATTAAAACTATTGGTGTACTGTGGTATTAACTGAGTATTCCCTTTTTGAAAAGTATATTCATCTAACTTAAATTCAAAGGGGTTTAAATCTTGATAAGCAGGTCTATCAATTCTTCTGCTATAACTTAAACTCCACTGGCTCATTGGGTTTTTATTAAACGTAATTGCAGCACTTGGAAATAAGTTGGTATAGTTTCTTTTAAATGTGCTGTCGTAGTTTGCATAACCAGCACCATTTTGCTTATAACCAGTTGATGTGCCCGTTGCATTGGTATTTTCTACACGTACCCCCAATTGAATATTAATGCCTTTATACTGACGATTGTAGTTTACATAACCAGCATTAATATTTTCTTTATAATTAAAATTATTGCTACGCAATGTATCCAATACTTTAGTAGAAGTAAACACATTAAAACGTTCAAAATTGTTGGTGGTTTCTACCAAGCTAAATTTTCCTCCAATTCCCAATTTCCCTTTTGCAAATGGTTGCTCATAATCTGTTTTAAATGTTGCAATATCAATTTTGCTTGGAGCAATCATGTTATATACTCTACGTTCTAATTCATTGCTTCCACTAAAATTGTAATAGTAGTTAGGTTGTAGTTGATTGTTGTTAAGTCTATAACTACCATAATCTGCATCCATATTTAGCTCTCTACCAGCAGTATCAGCATGGCGATAGTTGATGTTTACGTTGGTATTATTTCTATTCCCATTGCTGCTATTATCGGCAATTAATAATCTATAACCCGTATTGGTAGGCATATAGGTAATTGGTGTATTGCTATAATTGCTCATTGAGTTGTTGTTAAAATTACCCGAAACAATTACACCAATGGTATTGTATTTATTGATGAAATAATCTAAACCAGCTTTAAAATTGTTAGACGTATTTTTTTGAGTCATTGTACCTTTTTGATCGAACAATGTATCTAACTGCTGGCGATATAGGTTCATATTATTCTCATTGGTACTATTGTTAAAGCTATAATTACCAAATAAGTTTACATTATTGTTGCGATGATTTAAGTTTAAGCCTGCATTGTATTTACCATAAATACCAATTCCATAACCAGCATTTACACTACCATTTGTGCCATATGCTTTATTCTTTTTCAACTTAATGTTTATAATACCAGCATTACCAGCTGCATCATATTTTGCAGAAGGGTTGGTAATTAATTCTATTGATTCTATTTGATTGGAATTTAATGAACGTAAAAAATCGGCCAATTCTTTTCCAGATAAAGGCGATGGCTTTCCGTCAATATAAATTTGAACACCGTTTTTTCCACTTAAGCTAATGTTGTCATCTCTATCTACAGTAACACCAGGCGATTTTCTAAGCAATTCAAATGCATCGCTGCCTTGTGCATTTATACTGCCTTCAATATTTACGATGGTTTTATCGGCCTTTACTTCAATCATTGGTTTTTTACTTGTAACCGTTACGCCTTCTAACTGTTTTACAGCTTTTTGTAAATTAAATGCAGGAACCATAAAATCAATTGTACCCAACTCAAATACTAAACTTGATTGCTTTTGATAGCCAACAGCAACAACGCTAACAAAATATTTTCCTGCTGAAATGTTGTTGTAAATAAAATTGCCTTCTTTATCGGTTACAGAAAGTTTTACAATTGCACTGTCTTTTGCTTGTTGTAATGTAATAGATGCAGATGCTATGGCTTTTCCTTTTTCGTCTTTTACAAAACCAGAAATACGTTGGGCATGTACAAAAGCTGTTAAAAGCATGCAGCCAATAAGGGTTAAAATTTTACTCATAAATTAATTATTGTGCAATATTGGTATTAATTGATTACAGAATATTACACAAATTTTATAATTACTGATAAATGGAATATTGATAATGTGAACGGTAAACCAAAAACCTTAAAGCAGCTAAAAAAACAATTGTATTTTTACAGCATGAACAATACCGCAGCCTCTTTTATTGCAAAAAGCACTATTAAAGCAGCCGATTTAGAACATCGTAGAAAAATTAATTTTAACATTGGTAAATACAATGCAGTTGTGCCAATCGGCAAACAACAATTTAGCAATGTACTAAATGCTAAAGAGCAAGCTAAAAACATTAAATGGGATGCCATTGAACACTTAGATACTTATTTAGAAGAATTTGAAAAAAAAATTACTGCTCGTGGAGCAAAAGTAATTTGGGCAGAGGATGCACAACAAGCATTGGATGCTATAGGAAATATTTGTGATGAAAAAAATTGCAAAGTATTGGTAAAAAGTAAAAGTATGGTTACAGAAGAAATTCATTTAAACCAATACTTAGAGCAAAAAGGAATTGAAAGTGTTGAAACAGATTTGGGTGAATATATACAACAGTTAGATGGAGAACCGCCTTACCATATTGTTACACCTGCTATGCACAAAAGCAAAGAAGATGTAGCAAAACTATTTGCAGATAAATTGGGTGTACCAAGTGGTTTAACACCTGAAGAGTTGACGCAAGTGGCCAGACAAATATTAAGAGAAAAATATGTACAAGCAGAAGTTGGAGTTACTGGTGGAAATTTTATTGTTGCCGATGTGGGCGGAATTGCCATTACAGAAAATGAAGGCAATGCTCGTTTAAGTTGTAGTATGCCAAAAACACATATTGTTGTTGTGGGTATAGAAAAAGTATTGCCATCCATTAACGATTTACAATTGTTTTGGCCACTCTTAAGTACGTTTGGCACAGGGCAAAAAATTACTGTTTACAATACCGTTGTTACTGGCCCAAAACAAGCCAATGAAAATGATGGCCCAGAAGAAATGTATGTAATTTTATTAGACAATGGTCGTACCAACTTATTAGAAAATCCAACTGCAAGAGAAGCATTGTACTGCATTCGTTGTGGTGCTTGTTTAAATGCTTGCCCTGTTTATAAAAACATTGGTGGTCATAGTTACGAAACAACATATAGTGGCCCAATTGGTAAAGTAATTACTCCACATTTACAAGGTTTAGATGAATATAAACATTTGAGTTATGCATCCTCTTTATGTGGTGCATGTACTGAAGTTTGTCCAGTAAAAATTAATTTACATGAATTGTTGTTAGATAATAGGCATGAAGCAGTTTTGCACGGCAACAGCACAATGGCAGAACGTATTGCTTGGAAAGCTTGGAAAAAAACTAGCCTCAACAGAAAAACAATGAACATGGGAAATGGCAAACTAAAAAATTGGGTAGTAAACAAAGTATTTAAAGGTTGGACTGCACACAGAGGCGATTTGGATTTTAGTGAAAAAACATTTAGCCAAATGTGGCAAGAATTTAGAACTGATTTGTAATTTTTGAAAATATAATTTCTTTATAAAAATAGGATTGAAATATTGTTACTTTATTCTGAAACCATTACTACTAGGCTACAATATATAGCTACTACAATTTTTCCATTAATTGAGTACACCAATAATGCAACAACTTTTGTGCAATATTCTGGTGCAAAAATTAATTATTCTGATTCGAAAATATCAGATAATGAATGTTGGATTATACCACACACATTATTATTTGAAACGAATATTAAAGAACAAAGTATAGCAATTTTTAATTGGCAAAACTTACCAGCATTTTTTAAAACTGGAGGAACAATTCCGTTTGATTATTTAGCTGCTTCTTTTTACTTACTTACTCGATACGAAGAATCTTTGCCACACGAAAAAGATGAATACAATCGCTATGCTCATACCAATAGCATTGCTTACAAAAATAATTTTTTGCATTTGCCATTGATTAATTTATGGGTTGAAAAAATTAAACCTAAATTTCCTAAATTAAATATTGAACCATCCCACTTTAAGTTCATTCCTACCTACGATATTGATATTGCTTATGCTTACAACAATCAACCAATTGTAAAAAATGTGGCTGGTTTTTTTAAAAATATTTTACAAGGCAAGTTAGATATTGCTCAAGAAAGATTGAGTGTTTTAGGCAATTCAAAAACCGATCCATTTGATGTTTATGAATGGTTACAACAATTGCATTCTACAAAAAACGAAGCTGCTATTTACTTTTTTTTAGTGGCAGATAAAAGAAGTGAATACGATAAAAACATTTCACCTAAACAAAAATCTATTCAGCAATTAATACAAAAGATAGCTACAAATAATTTAGTAGGTGTACATCCGTCATGGCTAAGCAATGCCAATACAAATTTGTTATTCAACGAAGTAAAAACAATCACTCAAATTACCCAACAACCTTGTTTACATAGTAGGCAACACTATATTCAATTTAGTTTACCTGCTACTTATAAAAACTTAATAGCAGCAGGAATTACCAACGATTATTCTATGGGTTATGGTAGTATCAATGGTTTTAGAGCCTCTTATACTTTGCCATTTACTTGGTACAATTTACAAGAAGATTGTATTACCAACTTAACCATTCACCCTTTTTGTTACATGGATGCCAACGCAATTTTTGAGGAAAAACTTAGTCCACAACAAGCGTTACAACAATTACAGCAGTATTACAATATAGTGAAACAAGTAGATGGAAGTTTTTACATCATTCACCACAATCATTTTTTAGCCATGCAACCACAATGGCAGGTTTGGAGAGATGTGTATGAGAATTTTTTACATCAAAATAAATTGTAACCCTATAAGGTCTTAAAGACCTTATAGGGTTTATAACTATGTTTCTTTATAAAAAAAGCAGCTTCTTGGTTTATGCAAAATAATATCTTCGCCACATGTATAGTTTAGCAAGAAATCTACTATTTAATTTCTCTCCAGAAAGTGTGCATTACTTTAGTATGAATTGTTTAAGAATGGCATGTTCAATTCCATTTGTTCAACATCAAATACAACAACATTTTACGCCACAAAGCCCTCATTTAGCAAAGGATGTTTTTGGATTACATTTTAAAAATCCTGTTGGACTTGGTGCAGGTTTCGATAAAAATGCTTTGTACTTAAATGAATTACAAAACTTAGGTTTTGGCTTTGTAGAAATTGGTACAGTAACGCCTTTGGCTCAAGCAGGAAACGACAAGCCAAGATTGTTTCGTTTGCCAAAAGACAAAGCTTTAATTAATAGAATGGGTTTTAATAACGATGGTGTTCAAGTAGTAAAAAATAGATTGGCTGCATGGAAAAATAGTACAACAAATAATCAGTTAATTGTTGGTGGAAACATTGGAAAAAATAAAGTAAGAGCCAATGAAGATGCTTGGAAAGATTATGAAATTTGCTTTAAAGAATTGTTTGATGTTGCCGATTATTTTGTAGTAAATGTAAGCAGCCCAAATACACCAGGCCTAAGAGAGCTACAAGAAAAAGATGCTTTATTAAAAATTTTAGGGCAACTACAAAACATCAATCAAGGTAAAAAAAATCCCAAACCATTGTTACTAAAAATAGCTCCTGATTTAACTCAAGAACAATTGGATGATATTGTTGCTCTAAGTTTTGAAGTACAACTAAGTGGTTTGGTTGCTACCAATACAACCATTAGTAGAGCCAATTTACAAACAGCACAATCAACTGTAAATGCAATTGGTGCAGGTGGTTTAAGTGGAAAACCTGTAACTCAAAGAAGTACAGAAGTAGTTGATTACTTAAGTAAACAAACACAAAATAAAATACCCATAATTGCTAGTGGTGGAATTTTTACTGCCAACGATGCTAAAGAAAAAATACAAGCTGGTGCTAGCCTTGTACAAGTTTGGACTGGCTTTGTATACGAAGGTCCAAGTATTGTAAAAAACATTTGTAATGGGTTGACGTAACTCTTATGTTTATAAAAAAATTTCAAACTAAGCTAGCCAAAGTTTAAATTATTATCGAATAATACTAATTGAACCGCTGAATGATTTTGGATAAGAGGCATCGTTTAGTTGTAGTATGTAATAATATGTACCAATAGGTAATGTTTTGTTATTAAAAGTACCACTCCAAGGTGTAGTGTAGCCTTTAGAAGTAAAAATATTTCTTCCTCCTCTATCAAAAATTTCTAGTGTGCAGTTGGGAAATGCAACCAATGCTGGGATTGTCCAAGTATCATTTATCCCATCTCCATTTGGAGAAAATACATTTGGAATAGCAATATTTGGAATTACTTTTATTTCAACTGTATCGCTTGCAACACAACCATTGATACTTATTGCAGTTAGTGTATAAGTAGTTGTATTGAATGGATTTGCAACAGGATTTTGTACTGCATTATTACTTAAATTATAATTGGGCAACCATTGAATTGTTGAAATATTTCCTGTAATTGTTGGGCTTAAAATTGTTGAAAAATTTTGTATAATAATTTTATTTACACCAGCATCTACAATGGGAGTTGCTTCAACAATAATATTTTGTATTTTCGTTGTAGAGCAACTATTGTTGGCAGTAAATGTATATTGTATGGGCACTGTTCCAACGCCTGCTAGTGCTGGATTAAATAGTCCAGTTGACGTAACTCCAGTTCCTGAAAAAATAAAAGTTCCAACAATACCAGTTGTTTCGGTGGCATTTAATTGAAATGGTGGCGATAAAGTACAGGTTGGAGTAACTGCATTAAAAACAACATTGGGTGCATTTTGAATGGTTGCAAAAATGCTATCTTTTTTGGTACACCCGTTTACCGAAATGGCAATTGTGTATTTGCCTAAATTTAAATCTGTAAAGTTGGGTACAGAAATATTTTTTGTTGA
>ERZ724508.1526-NODE-1526-length-13532-cov-6.343919_pt1 | contig 13532 bp, 21 predicted proteins | sample MGYA00376041_ERZ724508 | MGnify/ENA primary metagenome ERZ724508 (study PRJEB28724, sample SAMN07190887) | wastewater metagenome | isolation source: effluent of sewage treatment plant in Hong Hong | place: USA: Christiansburg, Virginia | collected 2016-03-01 ...
CCTCATGACAAACTTAGTCTGGAAGTGCTTAGAACTCGCTCCTTGCGGGTAATCTTGTTTTCTGCATAGAATATAGTAAATGTCTTCCACAACCGAAGCGAGTCACAGGCTTACTATTCTGAGCGAGAACCAAAACAACCACAAGGTATTCGATTATTGAAGCAGAACATCAGCCGATCATTGTTGGCTCTGAAACACAACAAGAAGCTGTACGAAGGGACGGTGATTGAGAGGTAAAAGCAGAAAATCCAACACATCGCTAAGGTGATCGCAAGTAACTCCGTCCACCAACGGGTAGTACTCCCGAAGATCGGCAAAAAAACGCCAGAGAAGCTGGAGAAGGTGATGTCGCTCGAAACCTCTGCTATGCACACACCTGGCCTCAATCGCGTGTTCAATTGCAAGCTGAATACCTGCTGGAAGCCAGCACACCGCTATAGTACAGCAAGGTTAATGCAGAGACCAGCATGGTGGAGTACAGCAATAAACTGTACCTGTATGGTGGGCTTGGATGTGAGAAGTTACTGACATGGGCATGCTTTGATTTGGCCAGCCGCAAGTGGAGCACGCTGGAGCTCGATGACACGATTGCTAACTTGCAGAGTAAGCTAAGCACGATGCAGACAAACCACGATTTCCTCGATACTCACACACCACTGTCCAGTACAAGAACAAAGCGTACATCTATGGCGGATTCATGGTAGAAATCTGTAGCTAGTTGACTATCTTCGATTTTGACAAGCTGGAGTACGATGCCGGAAGCCGGGGGCCTGCCCGCCGTGATCACGCTGCGGCAGTTTTGGGTAAATTTATGCTTATCCATGGTGGAATATCTCACGAAAGTGCAGCGTTGAGCAATGACTTCAACCTCTATAACCTCGAACAGGACTGCTGGTGCGAACTAAAGGTCTTCGGTTGCGAAAGACCCGCTCTTTCTCATCATAAGTTGGCCTCGACTGCTAAAAAATATCGCAAGCCCAATCGCTACAACGAAAACTGCGCTTCTGAAGAATTCTATATGTTTGGTGGGAAGACTCAGGAAGGGACGAGTGTCAATACCCTCTACCGGATTCGTTTGGAGGGAGTCTCTGCAGTTAGGGTAGAAAAAATCGATGCTAAACGGGCTCCCATGCCGCGCTTTGAACATTGTCTGGAATTCGTCTAAACTGGATACCTCGTTGTCCATGGCGGCAAGACCCACGAAGAAACCTCAAGCAAACGGTCATACAGAGGAGTCTTTCACGATATTCATCTTTTCGACACTACCAAAGAGATTTGGTTGGAACCAACAATAGGCGGCTATCCAACTACTGTAAGGTTCGGAATGGCTTCAGTGTCCATAGGCAGTGCTGTTGTCGTGTTTGGTGGATGCAACGCCTCTCACTTCCATGATGGCGACCTCTACTAAATCGAAACAGACCCGACAAAAGCAAACCAATTGCAGTAACTGATGAACTAACAGATCCCTTATTGCTCAGCCAAAGAGGGTCAAGACCGCCTGCGCAGTACCATTACAAAGTTGCTGAACAAGAATAAGCTCCGTTGATGTTGTATGATTAAGTTTAGTTGCCATGAACTACTTTCGGAGAATAGCCAGGAGTGCCTACGAGAACATCATCGAGGATGACTTCATTGAGCCAATCGCTCAAGAAGAGATCTACCTGATTCTGCAGAAGCATCAACAGAAGGCGGAGAGGATCAGTCAAGTCAAAGGCAGCAAAAACACCACTTCCTCTGAGATCGAACAGCAGGAGCTCTCCACTTCGTCCAGCAGTCTTATGTAGTCGCTGAGCGATAACTACGAGTTGGATCACGTGTTTCGTAGCCTCTCTCAAGAGTACAAGTTGGAGTAGCTGTAGCAGCTCATCCGCACTCTCAGACACAAACTGTAAAGCATTAAGGAGCACATCTGTAGCAACCATATAAGCTACCTAAGCAATATCCAACTGTCCCTGTCGTAGGCTGACCAAATGGTCGTACGTTCTCAAACGACCAGACCAAAACTCGCGGAACTGAGGGATCATTTGCACAAGCTAGAACAGTCTCGGCGGCAGAGCTAAGAAGTAGTCCAACTAAGAGTCAAGGTCAACAATGTCAAGTCTGTATTGACACTGCTTTCGCAGATGCCGAATGTAACTCGCATGCGAATTAAAGAACTACGCAATTTAGATCTGCCTGCACGGCTCAAGCAACTAGGATGTTACGGTGGGCTGGACAACTTCATCAAACAACAGGTTGATGGCGAAAACGAAAGGCAAATATCGGACTTGAAGTCAATGCTTGAGGTATTCGATGAGAAGAAATACCGGCAGCTCTTGGTAAGATTCTATTAGCTGGCAACTCCCGGCATGGAGCTGGATAGACTGATTTTGGGAGTATCCAGGTAACTTATTCGGCAGTTCGATGTGGACATATACCAACTGTGCCAATCCTATGTGAAGTTTATGATAAACTATCACCTGATTTGCCGCTGGCATCATGAGTTCAAACCCGAAGAGGGAAATGAATTGCTGACAGAGCCCTTGGAGCACCTCAGAAACTCGATTTTCGAAATGCGAAAGAAACTATGGGTAATGATGGAGGAACAAGTGCAGCTGCTTCTTAGCGAGATTATAGAAGTCGACGGTTAGCTCATGCTAGAACTCACTTGCCAACTCAACCGTTTCATCGAAATTGGGGAAAATTTCGGTGGATCTCATATCGGTAAGATCGGTGAGGAACTGTTCCTAAAGTCGGTAAGCATGATTCACTCGACCATTGATAATGGGTTATCGACAGTTAGTGAGAGCCTCGCAATCGAAGAGTCTGTGGAGTGGAGCAGATTGCCGGTTGAGAATCAGTATCACTACCAACAGCTTTAATCGACTTTGCTGAACGTCGCGAGGATGGTTGAGCTACCAATTTACAAGGAATTCACGCGAAATAACCTGTGTTTTGTGGATGTTAATGAAAAGAAGCTGCAGAACCCCGATGAGGACTGGACCTTTCCAAGATTCAAGCTTGAGATGCCAACCGATGCAGTGAGGCTACGGAGGCTTCCCACCAACATCACTCCGTGCAAGGTTGCTGATGAAGTTGTCATCTGCCAGTCAGTTTTGCCAGTGCTTCGCTACTACGATCAGTGTTCCAAACAGCTATTCAACCTGCGACTGGTTTCCGACAAACTTTTGAACGCTATGTTCTTGGTAACAGAATACTATGTAACATTTGCGATAGATTTAGGCCTACTATGTGTTTATGACCTTTCTGCTTAATAGGCAAGGGCTAGCGACTGCTAATACCCACGAAGAGCGGTATTAGAAGGATAGGTTCGAACGTAAATTTCCTGTTCTCTCACAGTTCCTCCGAGACTTCAAAAACGAGCTAAGCCAGAGTCTATCGAATCAGCTCTGCACCATTAAACCCAGCAAGCAGGAGAAGAAGATGCTCCGGTCTAGAGTTGTTTCTGTCGAAACCTTCAAATACATGACTGCTTACCTGGAGTTCTGTCTGACCAATCTACGACGGGTGGTTCGTGGAGTCGACAGGAATTGGACTAGGATCGAATAGAAGCTTGGCCGCTATGAAAAGCTGCACTTAGAAATTGGAGAGGTATTATACAAGGATTGCCTTGCCAAAATTGCAGCCACCGAATTTCTGCTGAACCCGTTCATCAAGGTTCGCTGGGAAGAGGAAATCGACTTAGAACCTCTTCGGCTCTCCCTGTAGGTATTTATCAAGGACTTTCACAAAAAGTTAAAAGGCCTTGGTAAGGGATAAATCCCAGTACAGATAACAGTCAGGATCTTTCATCTGTTCTGTAAGCATATGGTGCAATCCATCAGCGAAACTTACCTCCGTCTCCGAAAAATGACTCAATAGGGTCGCACTCAGATACGGAGTATGCTGGCCAAGCTGGAAAAGGAGATGTGCATATTCTTCAACGGAGAGGAACAGGGCTTCACGAATACCCTTGCATAGCTGGTTGTTGCAACCAGCAGTGAAACTTGGGAGCCTCTTCTTGCGTTCGCCAAGAAGTCCGTGCAAGAATACTAATTATCCTACCGAGAGATGATGATGCTGGCAATAACAAGCCGTTGCGCGGATCTTTCGACGAAGATGTAGATACAGAAAAAGGAGGCAGAGTTGGCCGAGTTGGCTCGCACAGCTGACAACCTCTGAAGTGGCACTGATCGTTCCTGAAAATGAGCACTATCACATGTTGGACTGGATGATCCTGACCTTGTCCTCCAACATAATCACCTTGGCATTAATATTGTTTACCCAGGTCAGTACTTGCTCCTGGAAACTGTTGAATTTACTCGACATATCGCTGAGGGTTACACTGATGTTCCCAACCAGCTAATACAGCTAGCGTATCTACTGCCGGTTGTCTTAGTGCTCTTCCTGTTGTGATGGAGTCTAATCGTAGTCAAACCGAGTCGGTCGGACGGGGTGTGCTTTTGGTTGAGGTTTTGGCTGTTCGATTGGTTTGGGGATCCGAGTGGGTGCCACCGTCACAACTCTGGGTTCCTCTTCCTACTAGTCTTACTCGTATGTTTGAGGTCTTCTGACAACCTCCCGTAGTTCTGTTGGTCGCTGGTATTCTAGTTCGCTGCTTTTGGTATTTGGTATTTTCTTCGATTTCTTGAGCTGATCCCAGTCGTAGACCTTCTTGGCGAGGTCTGCGATGAATTGCAGCTTAAGGTCGAAGAATTTAGGGGTGAGGAACTGTTCGACAGTGATGACAGGGAAGCATTCGAGGATGTCCCTCATTACTAGGTAGCACGCATCCATGAACTTCTTATCGGAGAGGCTGCGGATGTTGGGTACAATCTCAATAACCTCGCTGAATAGTGAGGATGAGTGTTCCGTGATGAGATAGTTAGTGAGCTGCAGGAAGATCTCTGGGTTGCTGGCTCTGAGGCTTGGCTCCTCCAGTTGTTTCGGTTTGAGCGCAGTAAGCTTATCCAGCACGCCCAACCGAAGCAGGTTGCGACGCATAAGCTAAAGACTGTTCTTCGTGTCAGCCATAGAAACTAATTTAAATTCGGTAGCAGTTATCACTCAGTCGCTGGAGATACGCAAAAAGTAGTGCTTCATGGCCTGCATGAACCTCTCGCTGTAGAGCTTGGGTGGAATGACGGTCGGAGTCGCCGATAGCTTCATTTCCTTGTAGAAATTCTCGATCTTCTAGAAGATGTGGTAGGGGCGCATGAAGTCTATGATGCCCATCCGAACTACAGCGTCTTCCTGGTTGATGATGAGAAGCAGAGAGTAATCGATCACCTCTTGTTTGCTGAGAAAATTACAGTCGTTTTGGAGTGTCGATAAAACCCTATCGTGTATATGCGCCGGTAAGCTCATCGGCTCGCTATTTCGATCGACCTTGAAATTGGTGTCGAGACCAGTAAAGCCTTTGCCCTACTTGGGTGCCGCGAAACGGTTGGCTTCTGAGCCTTTGAGGTCATACACAATGACCTTCTTCATGTTGAGTCTAAAGAAGATATTTTGCATGACAACACAGTTATGAATCTTCCCTCGCATGTTCACTTGGAAGATGCCAAAGATCTTAGCTAGCATTGAATCCTTTCGAGTCATCTTGGCCTCCCTGACGTACTCAATGTAGCTGCTCACAAATTTCTTAAATTCTTCGAACTACTTGTCGTTGATGAACTTCATGACAATCATCTCGTTGTAGCTCTTGGCAAACTTGCTTCCGCTCTTCCCACCGGTATTGTCCCAGCTGGCACAGCCCAATATAGCCCGTAGGAAATCTTTGAAGCAGATACCCTAGTCGGTTCGAATCTTCTCAAATTCAGTATGATGAAACACGGTAACTTAGTAGATGTACTCCTTGTAATCTTTCGGCTTATTCTCGATCTTTAATCCCTACATCAGCTCCTCCACAGACTTGCGAAGAGTTCCTTCCGATATGCTTTGCCCAGTCATTGTCACTTTTACTATTATCTAATTGCCTGTGTCTTTTTGGAATGCAAAAGACTTGGAGTTCAGAGCAAAGGCAATGAATGAAATAGGATCCTCTCGGAAGACCGGCACGTGCGCGAACTCAGTTGCTTCTTCAACGGCCCAACGCATTTCCTTTAATCTTTCAGGTAAGTCGTTGAGAACATTAAGTAAGTCTGCATGTTTAAGGTTAATATCTGGGAGGACTGATAGGGTAGTCGATACTGCATCATTGACTTCGTTGAAGTTGACTTCCTCCTCTATGATATGGGGAGGTGATGAAGACTATTCTCTCCTGCTCGTGTTTTTTCGCATCTTAGCGTCTAGCTCGATAGCTATCTTGAGCAGAAACTCGAAGCAGACGTAGTAGTTATGGCATTACTGGGTCACAGAAGTATAGTCCAAGTCTACTTTGAGCTTCGTCTACTCTCGCTTCACCAGATCCTCCATTTCTTTTAGTATCCTCGACAGTAAGTCTTTGAGTTTGGCCAGGTATTCAAAATGCCGATTCTGTCGTTTTGGGGTCATATCTCCTCCGTACATGGAACTCAGTGAGTTGAGGTGGTTCATCAGGCTCTCACAGGCCTTGTGCACTGGTCTCATCTCTCGAAGCACAATGCTCTCCAAGAATTGCCTCTCCAGTTCTTCTAAATATGCCTTCGACTGTGGTTCCAATAACGATATCTCGTTGAGCTGGTAGACCTTGAGAGGCTGAACAATAAACTTGACGAGGGTATTGTTGTGCTTAAACACGCGACATCTTCGTGGATGGTTACACTTGCCTTCTTCTTCGGGTGGCGGTTGATTATTAGTTCCCTTCTTGACAGTCATGCTTAGCTTGTATAGGAAGAACAGGAAACTGTTCTCGAGATAGGCACGCTTCAACTCAATTGGTTCGCAGAACTTCATCCTGCAGTCCTCGCATTCGAAGAAGCTGGTTATAACCTCCTTCGGACTCAAAGTGGATTTGATTTTATCTCGTAATTGCATCTGCAGCTTCTACTTCGTGATCACCAAGTTTGGTGGGGGCTGTTACTCGTTCTGCTCTTCCAAGAGCATGCCTATGATAGCACCACCGATGAAGTTCAACGTCGGTATCTCTTCCACTTAGACCCTTACCATACACCTATCGTAATAGAACACGCTGTTGTGGTTGTATTTTGGTCGTCCGCAGCTTGTGCACTTCCTGTCGATATTGGCCACCTTCTGAACAAGGTAGCAACCAAGAGGAATATCCATAGTCGGGTCCTTCGAGTAGAACTTTCTTGTCTTGTATTCAGGTTAGAAGCAAAGGTCAGACTCCTCTTTAAAAGACCACTCGCGGGAGTAAGGTAAAGCCTTGAAGTAGTGGTCCATCGGAACCTGCTTGCCAATATCAGGTATATTTGAAAAATGACACTTCACAAAGTTGAGCTTGGAGAGGCTGATCGACTTCTTTCGCAAAAATTGTTCAGCACCTTCGAACTCTTTGTCGAGAAAATCATCGAAGTAGCCAACTGCTTCGACCCTACTCTTATTGAAGTAGCATACATCTGCTTCGATGAGGTACTTCTACAGGAACATTTGCCGACAGGTCTTTAGCATCCTTCGGGTAATCTTCTTGAGGCACGTTAATTTATCATGGTCGGGATCCGCCAAGATTATACTAGCCACAGGAGACTACTCGTCCTCCAGGAACATGATGGTCTTGCTCTCAGTTTCATGTTCGAAGCGTTGAAAGTAAATTCGTTTGCAGGTACCAACCACCTGGTCGGGCAGCAGCTTGCTGATGTAGTACAGCTTTTCAATCTTCTTACGCATTTTGGTGACCCTCTTGATGTTATCCACAACCTTCGGCTTGAGTTTGCTCACAACTGTCACTCCCTTTGATTGGAGGTATTCCAAAGCCACAATGTTGATTGTATTCTCCACGAATACCAGGTGGGGGTTGAATTTTAGCAGCTTATCGATAATCTTCTTCAGGTATGACTTTTATTGGCTCACGATTTACTCGAATTTAATTGAGTCTGACTGTAGTGACGACATCTCCACTGATGGTGTTATCACCAGTACTCTTGGATTTTGGAAGTCACTTTGCATGTGCTTGTTTGCAACATTCTTCGTCGCGGCATACCCTCGGAATGCCCTGGTGACTCCCTCCTGACGGGTTTGCACCCGCTTGATCTTGACGTAGTGAGTAATGTCCATCAGGAGGTTGGCGTAGAGCGTGTCGATTTTGGTATCGATTGTTGCCTTCAGAACCATAGTAGCGAGTTCGGAAGCCCAACGTGCCTCCACGTCATTATTGTCACAAAGGTACTCTGCCACCACTTGCATCTGCTTGGCAATATGGAGGTTGAACTGATCCAGAAACTATTTTTAGACTGACAGCTCTGGCGGCATTTCATTGTACACTGTGTAGGTCTCATCCTCCTGCTATTCCTCCTCGTCAGAGTTGGTTGTGGGCTTCTCAGCAACAGTTTGACTATTTTGCTCATAATTCCTCCTGCCGATGTCCTTACCGTACTCAAGAATCTTCTTGTGGCAGTACTCGCAAAGTCTTAACCGGCTATCCAGCGATGCATCGATGTATTTTCCGTTGATCCAATAATTGGAGCAGCTACTGCAGAATATCTTGCCACATGAACGACAATGATGTCGTCTTCTCACCAGGAACTTGAATTCCTTGTTGCAGCAGTGGCATTTGGTCTGTTCGCTATCTCTTAGCCACTTGTCGGCAGGACAGAGCTTCTACTTGAGGTAGGCCCACGATCCCTCCTTCATGAGTGATATAATACTTGTGAAGCACATCCCATGCATTACGGGTAACACCACCAGTGAGTTAGGTAAATAGACTCACCGAGAGCAGTGTAGGAGACTCCCAACTTCGAGGAGCTCTTCAACGAGCCGGGCTTCTCTATCAACCAGCTACTTGAGCGGCCGAACATCTCGAATGAAGTCAAAGAGTCTTCAGTAATAACGACGAACTTGCTTCTCAAACGACCTCTCCTCACCAGAGATCTCATCAAGATCGCCCTTCAACCGGCCCGAGACGGCTCCATTCCTGTAAAGTACAAACCGCTCGAATTAGATTTCCGTCCTTAGCGGTCGACATCATCTGTAGTCAGTAAGAGCCCTACTTCAACTATTTGCTTGGTAAAGAAGCTAAAGAATCCACTGAGGACTCTTAGCCGAATACCTAAGGACCGCAGCTGCTTTAACTGGTCTTCGACTTAGTAGCGAGTAACGATGACATCGATGAGACAGCGGCAGGTTACATGCTGAAGTTATTCATGAAGATAATCCACAACCAAGAAGTCGATGTACACCAACTCCTAACCTAGGGATTTTTGTTTATAACAAACCGCTTCTACATCGTTCAGCGCCTTTTCAACCATAGCTACAGTGAGTCAGTGGCAGAAATCATCAGTAAGTTACTCATGGTAGACTCGGAGACGGTACGGAACTGGCTAATTTGAGATTGCTGATGCCAAACAACAGATTCTTTGTCCCTTCATTAAGGCACAACTATGCAGAAAAGTGGAGGAACACCTTGTGGAACGGCTGAGGAACCTCAATTTCGTTATACACGAGCTTCTAGAGAGAGCGGAAGATAAGTACGACGCAGGCAGGTACAAAAGCTTAGTTCAAGCATTACACAACCCGAGTATACTTCAGGAAATCAAGGATATAGCTCTGAAGTACAGTGATACTGCGATTGCCAAGGAGGTGCTCGAGATCATGCTAACCCTGCTGCGCCCTGAGAGACAGCTCAAACAGAAAAAGGAATTCATCAAAAGCAGCATAAAGAAGGACGAGCTCCCCGAGTAAATCGAATCAACACCAACGATCAACGAAGTCGAAGCAGCGCTGATGGTCTGGTTGCTCTCCGATTTGGAAGGGTGGCTGTTCCCCGGAGAAGCTTCACCGACGATATGTAATCATGGTCGTGACCTAGGTTATACAAAACTGAAATGGTTGCAACTGCTAAGAGACCTGCTGTACTTGAAACCTGAGCCGGCACTCAAACTTGTCGATGTGGAAATAGTAAGGATCATGCTTGAACTGATATTGAAGCATCCTCTCAGCAATATCCTGCACAACATCATTCGGGATATTCTAGTGTACTCGATCCGCTAGGGAGACGGGTTGGTTGTCTGCGTCAAATCCTGCCGGCTGATGGAATTTATAGTCTCAAGTTTTGACACAAACAGGTGCTACTCCGGTCAGATGTATCACGTGGCCAAGGCGCTTGAGGAGAAACGTAGAAGCAATAGGAAGGTGAATTCAGCGATGCGTTACTGTAAGACATTGCTAATGCAGTTAAGGAAGAATGGACACATTTTATCGAAGGCCCTTTTCTAGAGAAGAAGAATCTCTATGGGAGACTCCTGGGTGGTGAGGATCCACGTCGCAAATAGATAAGCGACTACGTGCTGTTCAGCAACAGGTAGACTGTGGAATAGCTGACTACTAAATCGTAGTCCTCATAAAAGTAGGAGACTGAAAGCAAGGAGTAGTATAGATGCGTGTGGTAGAGTTCCTTTGAGGAGGTCGGCACTGAAGCTGTAGAGGAGCAGCAAACCGAACAATTGATGACAACACCGGCGAGCATATCGTCATACAGCGACAACAACTTCTGGGCACACCAAACCCTAAACTTCAGTTTAGCGGACCTAATATTGGAGGTGGAGAAGGAATGATAATTTTATCCTGAAAAGGAAGCCGATTTGTAGGCAGATGCTGGGTCGACACACCCAATTTTTAAATCTGATTCGATTTCGAATTTAGAAAGGGTTAGTGCAATCGTTCTGTATTAATCTAAATGAAGGTGAGTAGGTTTGTGGTCGTGATGTTAGTTGGCTACGTTGCTGGCTGTATGAACATCAACCAGATGCTCTCGAAGACAGTGGAGAAAAGGCTTAAGAAGGAGAATCAGGATGCAGGTGGGGCTGTTTGTACTGACGCTAGGATAGATACGCCCCAATCAAGGGGCATTGGTATCCCTGTTGACCGGCTTGAACCGAATCCTCAAGTACCGTGGGAAAGGATAGCAAAGAATCAACCCCCGACAAAAGTTGCACAGAACTCAGTTAAGATTCAAATTTCTCGCGTTTCTAAGATTGCTCTTGACGGTGCCCAGATCCCACCGACCAACAACAGACCACGAGTAGACACCGACTCATATGCTCCTCAAAGAACAGTGAGCAGAAATAACTTGCGAGCACAACCGCAAGCCTAAATAGACAGTTTGGGGAACATCTCCAAGGGCCGTCGGAACATAATTATTGGGGCAGACAATTACGTCCTCGGGGAGCGAAACATAATATTGGGAAGCCAGAACATTCTGGACTCCGAAACCGAACAGTGTGAAGAAAACCTGCATTGAGAATTCATATCAGTGATGGCCTATTGAAAAAGGGGTGCTTGCGAACCTCAGCTATGCTGCATTCCTCCTGCTGTAGCAAATAGACCAGGTTCATGAAGTCCCCGGCGTCCTATTTCTTCAGCAACAGGCTGTCCAGCATCATCGATTCTGCCAGCACCGCCAACGTCCGTCCGAAAGAGTTATAGTCCTCGAACCGGAGCTCTCGTGAGGGGTTGAACACAGCGTGTCCAAAGTTGGTCAGTTTAAACACACCGCGAACCACCACAATGTTTCTTGCGTTTATTTGTGTGTGAGCGATGTTGTCGTTGTGCACGGATTCGATTGCTTCAATGATTCCGACTGCTAGTCCTCTGACCTTGTTGATAGTCATCCTTCCGAATAGGCTTTCGAGGGTGCCTTCGAAGTACTACTGTGCTACGAAGAAGTGATTGCCGTTTGTAAAGGTGTGGTAGTGCGAGAGGATGTTTGGGTGATAACTCAGACGTTTACAGATGGAACTTTATCGGTTTGCGATCTGTTCGTCCTAACTTCCAAGGTACTTGATGTTGAGCAAGAATCGTGTAAGCTTATCCATAGCTGTGTACTGCTGACCTGGAACTTCCACGCTGTGACTCCAAAATATTCGAAATGCACTATTGCCTCCAATCCCATGGTTCCTTGGGGTATTTTCGATGATGGATTCGGACATTCGAATGCTTGTCTGTGGGTTGCGTGCTGAAATGTTTTAACCCACAAGGCTTTCTGTCAGAGTAAGGTGTGGCCTGAACAGATCTCGCATACACTCCTCCGAATTGACCATACTGGACGATTTATTGTTACTATCTTCGGAGCAATTGATGGATTCGATAGTGTTGAGGACTTTATTTCCTCGTGCCTTTCTCCGACTTACATTCAACGGTTGAGGTAAGTATGGCCGTTACCATTGCTGCTCCTGGTAGGGACTTTAGGGGGTTGGTGACTTTTCGCTTATGATGTGTATGCTGGGTGGACGACCTTCGATGCGAATGGCTGATTCCTAGCTCTCGCGCGTCTCCAAGTTCTGTAGGATGTTGACGTCTCGCTTTGGAACGTAAGGTGAACACACAGCCGGCTTCACCACACGCTTCAATGAGTTGACATTCCTTTGAGTCTTGCCACCAGAAGCATGATTTATTGATTGGTCAGTGATTGACATCCGACTACTTTGATCCAGTATGCCTCGTCTGATCCTATCAAGGTCCATGATAGGTCCCTTGATATCTACACTTACAGACCGGACTTCCTTTCGATTTTGCGACTTGCTGAGTACATTAATTCCGTGGGCGTGTCGAGACTGTGTCGGGGATGGCATTTCGTTTGGACTCAGCTTTCTCCGGCGGGAGCCACCACCAATGCGAATAGAACTGTCCTTGTTTGCCTCATCGTCAGTGGGGTATGGTTTGGATTAGACCTTAATGTTGATCTAGTGCCCTTCTGGAGGGAGCTCCATACATCGCCGAAACATATTGTTATTAATCAATTACGGAATAGATTATAGTAGACGGCCTTGGTAGTGGGTCATAGCAGGGGGGTAATGTGCATACCAACCAACTATATATTTGGAATGGAGGCCAGCAATGCTGAGGAAATGTTGGATGAGCCAAATTCTGTCCGAAGAAAGTAACTGAAGTTTGTCATAACGCTGCTTGACCTCAACTTCGAGAACGGGCTGTTCGGTATCACTGAGGTCGTGAGGCAGGCTTAACTACGTAGTCACAACTATCTCAGAATACATGGTGAGGACTTTTGTAGGCAACTTAATAGCGACATCAGCATGTTTGTCTGGCTGTTGGCAAGGGCTGCGGGGTGTTGGGCAGATATGCTGCTCGACGAAACTATCGTTGCAGAGGACAACATTGTAGACCTGTACGTATTTACCTCGAAGGTCTACACCCGGTTCATACGTACGGGAGCAACCGTCTGTAGTTCGATCCCGTAGTTGGCACAGTTAGTCAGCAGCGAACTATACATGTTCCTCGAAAAGATGAGCGATAGAGTATGCACATGCTACAATATCGGCAAGAAGCTCGTCACGGAGTAAATAGATGAGCTGAATGGTGAATGCAGCAACTTTCGCCTTGCAAACAAGTTTATCATCTACAAGCTGCTGAGAGAACTGCACAGGTCAATGCATCAGAGAATTAGTGATTGTCTCAAGCAATCGGTATTTGCAAATGTTGATCCCGAGACTGTTGAGGAG
>ERZ724508.1527-NODE-1527-length-13531-cov-6.129489_pt1 | contig 13531 bp, 6 predicted proteins | sample MGYA00376041_ERZ724508 | MGnify/ENA primary metagenome ERZ724508 (study PRJEB28724, sample SAMN07190887) | wastewater metagenome | isolation source: effluent of sewage treatment plant in Hong Hong | place: USA: Christiansburg, Virginia | collected 2016-03-01 ...
GAAAAGATGTAGAGAGAACATTGGCTCCTAGTAATGTTCTTTTCTCAAACAACACTATGTTGTCTTTTAAACAATTTATGTTTGAAGATGACAATAACGATGGTGGCATTCAATTCAAAAATAACACAACCAATCAACCAATTTCTTTAGTAAAAGGATTTAATACAGTTCAATCGATAATGGCTGTTGCTGTATATAAAACAGCCCCACAATTAAAGGGTTTAGAGGTTATGGTTAACAAACAATACAAGCAATACATTAATACGAGTGCATTGCACTGGCTTCAGTTTCCTAGCGAAGTATTCAAAGAAAATATACAGCCCGTTCAAAATGTTCAATTTACACCAGATAGCATTGTAGCATTAAACAATTTTTTAAACGATGCTAAAGGCTTAGTAAATATTCAACTTTCAGCAGGTAGATATGCAATTGCAAAACCTTTATTAATTAAAACAAATATTACAATAACTGCAAAAGGATTGGTTGAATTTGTAAATGGAACAGATAAGTCATTATCTTCTTTTATAGTAATAGGTGAAGGTGGTCATTTAACCATCAATGGAATTAATTTTAATGCAAATTTCCTAGACGCAGGTGATGTTCAAGGTGCAATTGTAACACCTAAAGAAGGTTTATTAACTCATTACACATTGAATGTAACTCAATGCACTTTTAAAGATTATAACGAAAGTGGTTACAGTCCTATTAGAGGCAATAAAAATTCATTTGCAAGTGCAATTAATATAGCTAATTCAACTTTTAGTGGTAATGCTGGAACTTGTATAGACTACTCTACAGAGAAAGATGATAAAGGTATTTACAATGTAGAAAATCTAAATATTGACAATTGTATTTTCAAAAACAATTTGGGCCCAGCAATCAATGTTTATCGTGGTGGCAATGATGAAAGTACAACTGGTCCATCTGTAACTATTACCAATTGTGTTTTTGATAATGTTGACAATAGACAACAAAGTTTTGTGGTACGCTTATTGGGAGCTCAATATGCAAGAGTATTGAATTGTAATTTTATAAATAGTGGAATTGGGGGTAGAAGTATTTGGTTTGAGGAATATAGTTGGGATGATATTCAAGTTGATTTTTGTAATTTCTATAATTCTGGTAGGGTACAAACTTTTCACAATAAATTATTGGGAAAAAACTTGTATAAATTAAAAACAAATTTCTTAAAAGACTATCAATTGCCTACAACTTCTCCTTTGTATAAAAAAGGATTTGGCAAACAAAATATTGGACTAAAATAATTGGATTAATATGAACAACAACATAAAAAAAATATTTACTTTAATTGCAGTCTTTGCTTCCATCTCTGCTGTTGCACAACAACATCCTTCATTAATGCTTACAAAGGCAAATCTTACTGCGGTTAAACAAGGAATACAAAAATATCCCTTGCTAACTTCATCATTTAAAGCCTTAAAAGAAGAGGCCGATTTGGCATTGGTTCAACCAATTAATGTACCTACACCTGCCGATGGTGGAGGTGGTATTTCTCATGAACAACATAAGAAAAATTATAAAAACGTATTGGCTTGTGCAACAGTATATCAACTTACACAAGAAGTAAAATATGCAGCACATGCAAAAGCTATTTTAATGCAATATGCCAAGCAATACAATACTTGGGGTAGACATCCAAAACGCAAACAAACACCAGGTGGTAAATTGTTTTGGCAAAATTTAAATGATTGTGTTTGGTTGGTTTACATGATTCAAGGCTACGATGGTATTTACGATTATTGTACACCAAAAGAACGTACTTATTTAACTGACAGTTTATGGACTCCTGTTGTGTATGAACAAACTGTAGTAAATCAAAAAATATTTAACTTAATACACAATCATGCAACTTGGAGCACTGCTGGCGTTGGAATGGCAGGTTATGTATGTGGTAAAAAAGAGTGGGTTGAAATGGCATTAAAAGGGACTAATAAAGATGGTAAATCTGGGTTCTTAAAACAAATAGATGACTTGTTTTCTCCCGATGGTTATTATGAAGAAGGTCCTTACTATTTGCGATATGCAATACAACCATTTATCATTTTTGCAAGAGCCATCAATCAATACCAACCTGAGTTAAAAATATACGAGTACAGAAATAATTTATTAAAAAAAGCAGTTGATTGTGATTTGCAATGTACTTACACCAATAAAGTATTTATTCCAATAAACGATGCTTTAAAAGATAAAACCTACGAAACAGAAGAGTTGGTTTATGCAGTAAATATTGCTTATGGAGATATGGGTGCAAGCAACGATTTATTAGATATTGCAAAACAGCAAAATCGTGTAATCGTTAGCGATGTTGGGTTGAAAGTAGCAAAAGCAATTGCAGAGGGTAAAACAAAACCTTTTAAATACAATCCTCAGTTTATTAGAGATGGTGCAAATGGCACAATGGGTGGTGTTGGTTTGTTGAGAAGTGGAAATAATACAAACCAAACTTTAGCTGTACTGAAGGCTGGAACACAGGGCATGGGTCATGGTCATTTTGATAGATTAAATGTACTTTTTTTTGATAACAATGTAGAGGTATTAACTGATTATGGTTCTGCACGTTTTTTAAATGTAGAAACAAAAACTGGCGGAGGGTATACTAAAGAAAATGATACTTGGGCAAAAGCAACCATTGCACACAATACAGTAACTGTTGATAAAACAAACCAGTATAAAGGAGAATGGGAAGAATCAGAAAAAACAGCTCCTTCTTTAGTTTATTTTGATGCTAATAAAAAATATCAAGTTGTTAGTGCAGAAGAAAACAATGCATATCCAGATGTGAAAATGTTAAGAACTGCGATACTTTTTCAACCAGAAGGTGCAGAAAGTCCTTTGTTGTTAGATGTATTTAAATTACGAAGTGCCAACGAGCATTTATATGAACTACCATTTTGGTACAATGGACATTTAACCAATATTAATTTTAAATACAAAAACAACAATACCCAACTTAATGTTTTGGGTAAAACAGATGGCTATCAACATATTTGGTTAAATGCAGAAGGCAATGTAAATAAGCCCAATGGTGCAATTACTTTTTTAAATAATCGTAAATTTTATACAACAAGTTTCTTAGCAGATACAGCAACAAAAGTTCAATTTGTAACATTGGGTGCTAAAGATCCTGAGTTTAATTTAAGAAGTGAAAAAGCATATATTCTTACTCAGCCAAAAGCTACCAATCACACATTTGTAAATATTACAGAACCTCATGGAAAAAACAATCCAATTGCAGAATTTACAGTTGGGTTTATGCCAGTTACAAAGAACATTCAATTAATATCAGACAATGAAAACACAACTGTATTTTCATTTGAGTACAATAACAAAACATACACAATAAAATTACAATATAAAAACAAAGAACAGTTTTTAACCATTCAATAAAATAGTAGTAACCAATAATAACAAATTAATTATGAATACAGCAGCTTTTCAAATTGCAACAGAAACTCCTTGGCAAGATTTAGGTAACGGCATTCAACGCCAAATGTTAGGATACGATGATAAAATAATGTTGGTAAAAGTAAAGTTTGAAGCAGGTGCCATTGGTGCCATGCATGAACATCATCATAGTCAAGTAACTTATGTAGAAAGTGGTTTATTTGATATGACGATTGGCGACGAAACAAAACGTATTACTACAGGCGATGCTTATTATGTTTTACCTCACATATTACATGGTATAACATGTATTGAACCGGGTGTTTTACTTGATGTATTTAGCCCACTAAGAGAAGATTTTCTTCCTACAAAATCATAGATTGTTTTGGGGGTTAATTATTATTAGCACCCCATTTTTTTGATATTTTAATATATACTGATGAAAAAAATATTTTTTATAGCATCACTATTTTTAGCTTTTCATCTTTCTGCTCAAACAGATACTGCTGTTAAAAAAGTAGTTAAAATACCTAAAGGGTATGAAGCTAAAATTGATGAAGTTTATAGTGTGATAGGCGATTGGAAAGGCATGGAAGATATTTATTTCAATCCAACATCAAAGGAACCAACTCCCATTATATTTAACATACATGGAGGTGGTTGGAAAAATGGAACAAAAGATTCACAAGGTGGATTTAATGCGTTCTTTAAGATGGGTTTTGCTGTAGGCAATATTGGCTACAGATTAACTGGCAAAGCCACAGCTCCTGCTGCAATTGAAGATGTTAGAGGTGCAATTTTATATGTTGTAAAACATGCAAAAGAGTTAAATGTTAATCCTCACAAAATTGTAATTATGGGAGGTAGTGCTGGAGGGCATTTAGCATTAATGGCTGGATTATTACAAAACGATAATAAGTTTGATGGCGACTATAAAAAAGTAAAAGATTATACCATAGTTGCAATTATAGATAAGTATGGCATTGTAGATGTTTGGGATTGGGCTTATGGTATTCACAAAACAAGTTCTTCTGCAACACAATGGTTAGGAGATAAAGCAAAAGATGAGGTTTTTGCTAAATCAGTTTCACCAATTTATTATGTTAAAAAAACAAGCCCCCCAACTTTAATTATTCATGGCGATTCAGATCCAACAGTTCCTTATGAGCAGTCTGTTGCTCTAAAGAAAAAGTTTGACGAAGTTGGTGCAACAAGCCAATTTATTACTGTACCTGGTGGGTTGCATGGCAAATTTACCAAAGAGCAAAACGACGATTTGTTTAAACAAATGGAAAATTTCTTAAAAGGTATAAATATTTTCAAATAATGTACCTGTTCAAAAGAAATATTATTGTATTAAACAAGATGCATTGCAAGTATTTGGCAGATGTGTTGCAGCACCGTTCAATAGTATTGCTAATAAGCATTGTTTTTTCTTGCACTTGCCAAGTAAATGCAACCAATTATTTGGTTTCTACGAAAACAGATTTGCAAACTCGTATGACAAATGCTCAACCTGGCGATACTGTTATTGTTGCCAATGGCACATATAGTTTTGGACAAATTAATTTTACAAACACTAAAGGAACAAGTACTAGTACATGGATTGTTTTAAAAGCACAAACCTTTAATGGTGTAACATTTACAGGTAGTACTTATTTGCAATTTTCTGGTAAACGAATTTTAATAACTGGATTCAGATTTGCGTCAGGTAACTCTGGAACAACCGATGTTATACAATTTCGTAACTCGTCTGGTACTGCAGCAAGCTATTGCAGACTTAACAATATTACCATTGATAGTTACAATAGCGACTCTACAGGTTCTGTTGCTGGCACTAGCCCAGATACTGATAACAAATGGGTATCCTTATATGGAACAAACAATAGAGTAGATCATTGTACTTTTATCAACAAAGCCAATGCAGGTGCAACTGTAGTTGTTTGGTACGATAACAATACTTATCCTCAGAAATCTACAACCACACTACATCTTATAGATTCAAATTATTTTAAAGGGAGAGGATATCAAGGAGCCAATGGTGGAGAGAGTATGCGTTTGGGTACAAGTTCAGTTTCAAGGTCAAATGGATACAATATTGTAGAGTACAATTTATTTGAAGATTGCACTCAAGTAGAGCCTGAAATTATATCTAACAAAACCAATTTCAATACATATAGGTATAACACCTTTATGAATTGTTATGGTGGAATGACAATGAGGCATGGACGATATTGCAGTATTTATGGGAACTTTTTTATAGTGAATAATTCAAGTGTAACAAGATCCTATGGAGTTAGATTAATTGACAAAGGGCATAAAGTGTATAACAACTATTTTGAAGGGTTGCTGGGTAACAAAAACAGTTTAACATCGCTACGTTGCCCAATTATTTTATACAATGGTTTAACATCTACCACAGATACAACTACATCAAGTAAGGCTTCAGGATATTTTCCTGCCGATAGTTGTATAGTCGCCTACAATACAATTGTTAATTGTAGTGGTGGTGGTGGAATTGTTTTGGGTTTTACCGATGGTGGAAGCAATACTTTTCAGCCAAAAGGTATTCAGGTTTCTAATAACTTAATCAAAATGACTACGGGTCAAGCCGCTTACAAGGAATCATCTAACACTTCACTAACTTATTCTGCCGAAGGCAATATATATAATGCTCCAAATGGTGCTGGTTTAAGTCCAACTGCTGGGTTTACTAGTAATACACTCAGTTTTGGTAGTAGAGTAAATGGAATATTGCCCCCTCCTTCATTGGTTCAAGATGCATCTGCAAATACTTCAAACTATACATCTTTATTAAATGGGATTGATGCAATTGGCCAAAACCGTTCTGCTACTTATGATGTAGGTTGCAATGAAATAAATGGCACTGGCACTATAACCAGTTATCCATTAGATTCAACTTTAGTTGGTGCAGGTAAACCAAATATTATTTTGCCAGTTCGTATTGTTTCTTTTACAGGAAATCGTGTCTCAAAATCTATTGTGCTTAATTGGAAGGTAGCAAATGAAATCAATGTAAATGAATATATTGTTCAAGCAACTAATGCTAATCAAGCATACACTTCAGTTGCGTCAGTTAAAGCAACAAGCAACAATCAATACCAGTTTATTTTAGAAAACAATATTCAATTGTACACACAGTTTAGACTCAAGATTGTAGATGCAGATGGCAGTTATACATATTCAAATATTGTATTTTTTCCAGTTAATACAACAAAAGCATTTCAAGTATTTCCAAATCCAGCAAAGGAGTTGGTGAATATTCAATTAAACAATAGTGAGTATAAAAATTCAACCCTTCAAGTGTTCAACAGTATTGGGTTGTTAATTAAAACCATTCAGCCAACTTCATCGAGTATACAAATTAATACGAGCAATTGGGCTAATGGGAATTATATAATTCAGTTCATTCAACAAAATCAAATCATTCAGCAACAAGTTATTCTTGTTGCCAAATAAGTATGAAACAAAAACTACTTGCATATTATAGTTCTTGCTTACTTGCAATTTTTTGTGGTAATCAAGCAAATGCTCAAATTGTTTTGGAAGCGAATGGTCCGGGTAATACTTATGAATTAATTAATAGTGTTTTAGCACCAGGTTATACAGCTGTAGAAGCTCCAGAACAATGTGGTAATCATGCAGCATTTGGTAGACATATTGCTGAGGTTTTTGATGCAACTCTAAATCAAAATGTGTTTGAATTTTATTCGCATGTAAATGAGGACAATGATCGTTGTATCAGCTTCGATAGACAAAGAGTAGAAATTAAAACTTATGAATCTTCTCCAGCAAACCTGAAAGCTACTATTGGTGAAACTGTAACCTATAAATGGAAGTTTAGACTTTCGTCAGGTTTTCAACCATCTGCCAATTTTACTCACATTCATCAAATAAAAGCAGTTGGAGGCGATGATGATGATCCTATTTTTACCCTTACTCCAAGAGCTGGTGCAACTAATACATTGCAGTTAATATATGTAGATGCAACATCATCAAACAATACCAATTTAGCTACAGTAAACTTATCGCTATTTTTAGGTACTTGGGTTGAAGTAACAGAACAAATAAAGTTTGGTACCAATGGCACTTATTCAATTGCCATTAATAGAATAAGCGATGGGGCAGTTTTACTTAGTTATTCAAACAACAATATTTTAACCTTTCGTGCCGACAATAGTTTTGTTCGCCCCAAATGGGGAATTTACAGAAGTTTAAATAGTGCTAGCCAGCTAAGAGACGATTCAATTCGTTTTGCTTCTTTTTCAATTTATGAGGGTACTATTCCTTTTGCACCAAGCAACTTGCAAGCTCTAGCAGTATCGGCATCACAAATTAATTTGCAATGGACAGATAACTCAAACAATGAAACCACATTTGTTGTAGAAGAATCTCTAAACGGCACAAGTGGTTGGTCGGTTATTAATACAAGTTTAGCAAATAGTACAAGCTTTAGCAGAAATGGATTAAACCCAAATATAACGTATTATTATAGAATTAAATCTACTAACCCAGCAGGTAACAGTATTTATACTTCAGTTGTAAATGCTACTACTCAATCCGCTTTGCCAGTAACAATTCTTTCTTTTAATGCAGTTCAACAAAATGAACAAGTGAAACTAATTTGGAAAGTTGCCCAAGAAGTGAATGTAAAAAAATATGAAGTTGAGTATAGTACCGACGGAATACTGTTTTCAACAATTGGAATAATTGAAGCATCAAAAAAATATGAATATAGTTTTATAAAAAACAGTTTAAAAAGTGGGAAATATTTTTTTAGAATTAAAGTAGTAGATGTTGATAATAGTTATGAAATTTCACCAACAATACGAATTGAGTTTAAGAGTAAAGCAACAATCAATATTTATCCAAATCCTGCAAAGAGTTTTGTTAGAGTAGAGTTGGAGGAAACTCCATTAGACGATACATTTATTATACTAGTTGATGCTGTTGGTAAAACATTAAACAAAGTAAAAGTATTGAAGAAAAGTTTCGAGTTGCCCATCAATCAATTGGTCAAAGGATTCTATCACGTTCAATTGTTTAGTAAAGGGGAGCAAATTGGTGAAAAAACCTTATTGGTAAGTTATTAATTAAAACTAAGACATGAAAAAAGTTCGAATACTACTTGTTTGTTTAACAATATTTTGTTTACACTCTTCATATGCACAAACAAAAGTTATTCTTAAGCTAGACGATTTTATAGTAAAGAATAACCTATGTACTGGAGGTAGTACACTAGACTATATACTTTCAAAAAAAATTAAAGCTACTATTGGAGCTGTTTCTACAAAGTTTGATGCAAGTGCATTAAGTGTATTAGCTCCTTATTTAAATGCAACTAATTTAAATAACGAAAAATTATTGGAAGTTTGGCACCATGGGTTCGATCATATTAATCCTGAGTTTAGTGGTACAAGTTATGCGTATCAAAAATGGCACTTCGACTCAGCAGATGTGGTGATGAAAAATTATTTACGCTTACAAATGCGTTCATTCGGGGCACCTTATAATCACAACGATACCATCTCAAATAGAGTAATTGAAGAAAATGGAAACTATAAGGTTACTATGTTTAACGACCCTGCTCCAGGCAGTGCAGTTCTTAATTTAACCAATAGAGTAAATATGGAAAATGGTACTGGTAATCCAGAGTATAACTATTTTCTTACCAACTATAATTTGTATAAAACAAGTTATACAAACTATATGGTATTGCAAGGGCATCCTTATTTATGGGGTGCAACAGAATTAGCTCAGTTTACACAAATAATTGATTTTTTAATTTCAGAAAATTGTGTTTTTGTAACACCTTACGAGTATTATTTAAGTTTAAATCCATCTACACCACAACCTACTACTCCACAAACAATCACTTTTAATTCACTTTCCAATAAAATTGTTGGAGATGCAGACTATAGTCCTGGTGCAACTGCAAGTTCTGGTTTAAGTGTAGAATACAATAGTTCAAATACAAATGTTGCAACTATTGTAAATGGAAATATTCATATAGTAGGTGCTGGCACAACAATTATTACTGCATCTCAAATGGGCAATTCAATTTTTATGCCTGCTAATTATGTTTCTCAAACTTTAATTGTAAATGCAATTGATTATCGTTCGTCTACAACAGGTACTTGGGGTACTGCAACAAGTTGGGAGGTAAGGGATGCTTTGGGAAATTGGTCTACAGCTTCTTCTATTCCTTCAAGCTTAAACAATGTTTATATACAAAATGGTCATACTATTACAGTTGATATTGCCAATGCGTATTGTAACGATTTACATTTTAATACTTCTGGTGTTTTAGCAATTGGAAACAATATTGTAAATGTAAGTGGTAAAATAAGGGCTTACACAGGCTCAGCAGTTATAGGGTCTTCTATTAGTGATGGTTCCTTTTATAGTGGACAAACAAGCACAACAACACTAGCAAGTGCTATGGTTACAACATCTACCAATGGGTTGTTGAAATTTATCGGTGGTACTAGAAATATTACAAATACAGGCGAATGGACAGGTAGCGGAACTACAAACTATGTAGAGTTTGCATTAAATGCAGATGCTATTGGTACATTAAGTACAGCAATAAAATTTAGAACTATTACCATATCAAGTGGAAATATTGTTATTGGCAATTCTTCAATTAACGTAGGTAGCTCAACTGGCAATGGTAACTTGATTATAAAAAACGGAGCAAGGCTAACCAGCTCGAGGAATTGGACTGGTGTTGCAGGTTCACAAGCAATTACTTACAATAGTGCTACTAAAATGGGTACACTTCAAATAGACAATGGTGCAGTATTAGAATTTAAAGGAGCATCTACAGCTTTTGATTGTACAACGCTTACCAATAATGGAACAATTATTTATAGTGGAAATAATCAAAACCTAGCAACCAACTCAGCTGCAACCAACGTTTCTGTAGGAAGTGTATTACCATCAACCTACAATCATTTAATTGTTGAAGGTACAGGTACAAAAACATTGGCAACCAATATTACTATTGCTGGTGTTTTATCGGTAGACGCAGGTACATTGTCTACAGGTAGTAATAACTTAACGTTAAATGGATCAGCGATATTTGCAAGTGGAACTACTTTTTCTATAAATGGAGGGGTAACAGATTTTACTGGTAAAAGTGTTACACTTCAATCAAGTGTTTCTGCTTCTAGCTCTTCAGATAATGCTTCAATTACTACTATTACAGGTACTTTAAATAATGCTAACAATGTTACTATACAACAATATATTCCAGGTGGTTTTCGCAAGTATCGTTTTTTAGCTCATCCATTTACAACTGCAATTCCTTTAAGTCAGTTAACTGACAATATTGATATTACAGGTACTGGAGGAAGTGCAAATGGGTTTACGTCAACCACAACAAATAATCCAAGTGCTTATTATTTTAATACAGCCAATGCAAATGGGAATGTTTCTTTAGATGGAGGCTGGACTCCTTTTACAAGTGCAAATACAGCTAGTTGGCAAAATGGAAAAGGAATAATTGTATTGGTTCGGGGTTCTAAAAATCAAACCAATTCATTAACAGGTGGAACTTATACACCCAATGAAGTGGTGTTAGATATGGTAGGTTCAATTAATACTGGGAATGTAAACATTGCACTTTCCGATGCAGGTACAGGAGCTTCTCAAGGTTTTAATTTAGTGGGAAATCCATATCCGTCAGCAGTTGATATTGGTGCAGTATTAACTGCAGCAAGTAATATTAGTGGAAATAGTTTTTATGTGAGAAATCCACAAATAGGAAGTTATAGTACAGTTAATCCAATTCCAGCATCCTATATATTACCTGCTAACAGTTCTTTTTTTGTAAAAGTATCTGCTCCAACAACATTAAACTTTACAGAAGCCAATAAAACAATTTGTACAAGTTGTCCAACTGTTTTTCGTAATGCTTTAAAATCGTTTGTTCAAATTAAAGCCTTTAAAAAAGGAACTGAGTATGATAACTTACAAATTGGATTAGATGATACATACTCAGAAAAATATGAACAACAAGTAGACGCAATTAAGTTAATAAATGATGAGTTGTCTATTTTTAGTTTAGCAAGTAATAATGAAAAATTAGCAGCTGATTATCGTTCTATTTCTAATACAACTTCTATTCCACTTGGTATAACATTACCTAACTCTTTTGGAAAACAAAAGTATCAGCTAATTGTGTCTGATTGTAATTTATTAATGGGGGTTAAATTATTCTTATTCGATAAGTTAAGTAACCACTATACTGAAATTAAAAAGGGAATTTCTTACGAACTATCAATAGACCCTTCCAACACTGCAACACAGGGTAACGATAGATTGAAAATTATTGTACAAAAAGAAGCATCATCTGTTCAAGTAGGTAATGACCAGTCATTATTTTCTGCCAATATTTCAACAACTTCTTCAGGAGTTGTAGTGCATTATCAAGCAGCTACAATCGAAGAAACTTCAATTTTCTTGTATGATAATAATGGTAAATTGTTACAACAAAAAAAGTTAGGGTTACAGCAAAGTGGACAACACTTATTGCAAGTAAATCACTTGCCAAAGGGTATGTATTTGGTTGAAGTTGTAATGGGGAAACAGAGAATAACAAAGAAGTTAATTAGATAGCAGGTATTGTTTATTTTAAATACAGTATTATGAAAGTAAAAGGAATGCGTTGGTGGGTTTTAGGACTAGTAGTTTTAATAACCATCATTAATTATTTAGATAGAGGAACACTAAACTACATGTGGGTTGCAAACACTAAAGTTCAGTACCAATTAATCAACAATGTTAATGATACAGTTAATAAAGTAAATTATGCTTTTATCAATTCAGCTGATAGTAGTTGCGTATTACACAATCAAGATGGTACAACTAAAACAGTTGAATCTAAATTAATCACCTTATTACCAGACAATAAAGTTCAGTACATTAAAAAAGGTGGTATTGCATACGAATTAGGATTGGTTGATTTAAGCGATCCACAAAGTGTAATCGACGATAAACTTAAAAAACTGTATTCCTACATTTATATGTTTTTTATGATTGCCTATGGTATCAGTCAACTAGTATCAGGAAAAGTTTACGACAAAATTGGCACTAGAAAAGGTTTTGTAATGAGTGCATTAATTTGGGGAACTGCCGATATGTTAACATCACTTGCAAGAGGAGTTGCGTCATTAAGTTTTTTCAGGGTGTTATTGGGCTTAGGAGAAGCAGGACCTTGGCCTGGAACTGTAAAGTCAAATGCAGAATGGTTTCCTGTTAAAGAAAGAGCTTTAGCACAAGGCTTATTTGGGGCTGGAGGTTCTATTGGTAACATTCTTGCACCAATCGTAATTTCAATGTTGTTTATAGAATATGGCTGGCAAAAAACTTTTATCATTATTGGTTCTTTGGGTATAATATGGATTATTCCTTGGCTAATCATCAACAAAAAATCTCCTAAAGATCATCCTTGGGTTACCGAAGAAGAAAAAGAATATATTCTTAGTGGTCAGCCAGAAAATAAAACCACAAACGACAAAGCAAAAACTTGGTCAGAATTATTAAAAGATAAAAAAAGTTATGCTGTTATTTTTGGGCGTTTCTTCCTCGACCCAGTATGGTGGATGTTTGTTGCTTGGTTGCCTATTTATTTAAGCAACAAATTCAAATTAGATATTAAGCAAGTAGCATTTTCGGCTTGGGTACCTTATGTTGGTGCAGCTATTGGTGCAATTGCAGGTGGTTGGTTTTCTGGTTATTTAATGCGTAAAGGAAAAACTACAGCTGCAGCTCGTCAAACTGCAATTTTAATTGGTGCTGCTATTACTTTACCTGCTATGATTATTGCAGCATTTGCAGCAACATCAACATCGGCAGTACTTATTATGACTTTTATTTTAGGTGGATTTCAGTTTGCAATTGTAAATATTCAAACATTACCAAGCGATTATCATTCAGGCAAAACTGTAGGTTCTTTAGCAGGTATTGGAGGTGCTGCTGCTGTTTTAGGTACAATAATAACCATGTTCCTTGTGCCTTACATTACTGCAGGTAATAATTGGACACCATTCTTTGTTATGGGTGCATTGTTAGTGCCTTTATCTATAGGAAGTGTATTATT
>ERZ724508.1531-NODE-1531-length-13512-cov-5.230661_pt1 | contig 13512 bp, 18 predicted proteins | sample MGYA00376041_ERZ724508 | MGnify/ENA primary metagenome ERZ724508 (study PRJEB28724, sample SAMN07190887) | wastewater metagenome | isolation source: effluent of sewage treatment plant in Hong Hong | place: USA: Christiansburg, Virginia | collected 2016-03-01 ...
CACCCAGAAGTTCGGAAGTGGATAATGATGCCAAGCTTATCCATTCCTTATACCGGAGAAATTTCCCAATCCCAAGCAATAGTTTAAAAAAGATATTCCGCCAATTCATGATCATTCGAGCTGGAGCTTAGCGAAGGGGGAGATGAGGAGGCTCACTCCCTTCTCAAGGTATTTCTTAACCTCGGGCAGTCCATAAACGTGATCGCGAAGGGCAGTCAGTTTCTTGAACTCGCCTTCCTTGTCCTTGTAGACCTTAAACAACACCATGGCAGTCGCAGCTAGCTTGAAGTCAACCACAGTGAGATAGCCGAGGGCAGTTTCGTTCACAATGTTGGACTCGATGAGATGAATCTTGTCCTTGACCTTATCCCAGGTAGGGGCAAGCTGGTTCTTCCAGTCCTCGTTGTACACAAGAGGGCCAAAGATCACCTCGATGTCCTTGATAACACCAAAGTATGTTTCAACGAGTCCGTAGTCAGCTGGGCTCTTTCCCAAAAGATCCTCACGACCGAACCTCTTAGCAATGTACTTAAGGATAGCAATGCTCTCAGTGATCTTGGTCTCACCGTCGAGAAGGTAGGGAAGGTTGGGGAACTTGAATCCCAACGCAGTCTTATCCTGATCGAACCATTGTTCACGGGCAGTGTAGACCTTATCTTCCCAATTGGCACCGAGAACGGCCAGGAGGAATCGGCTTGGCTGAGCCAAACCGGCAACTCCCCAATAACCAAGTGTGATCTTTGTGTCGGCCATGATTTGTCTGATAGAGGACTTTAAAATTTATAGGTTGGGATATGAGTTAAGATTTAAAGTCACAGAGAATTCTAGAAGGGTGGGTCTCCTGCAATTTCAACTGTTTCCCATCAACTTGTAAAAACTTTGCGACTTTGCTGATTTAATGAAGGATCATCAGAAGAACCTGTTCATGCTTTCCTGTAGCTTTTCAAAGATTAGGAAGCTCACCGCATTCAACGGAATTGAACGCATGAGGGTGACGGTCGCGCCTTGGAACATCAGGCCTTTACGCCATATTAATCGCATCGATTCGCGGAAGCTTTGGCACAGTCCACTCTGAATCTGCGTCTTGATGACATCCAGAGGGTACACGAATAGGTGATAAGTTCCTGCCAAAGCTCCTGCAGTCATGATCTGCTGGTTGCTAGCATGAGTCTTCTTTTGTCCTGGTCGGAGCGACCATCGGAGATAGCTCTCGTACATAGTGAAGTACAGAAGGGTTCCCAATATTTATCGTCCAGCACAGAATGATCCACCACGGAATATCGTTGAGAATTCGCCGTGGAAAAACTTTTGAGTGAAAATTTGCATTGAGCTGGTGTAGTGGGCGTATTGGGGAACTCCCATTTGTACTTGAATCTTGCAGAACTCCATTGGCGTTGTTACGATAGTCGAAAACACTCCTGTGAGGGCTCCGCAGAGTGCTACTTCATGCATCGGCATCATTCCGCTATTGCTTGATGAACCAGACTTCTTGAGCAACGTTTGGAAGGACTCGTTGAGGCCCAGCTCTCCTGCCACCAGTAGCCCCGATCCGAGGAACATCGTAGATGATCCGCGATAGTAGCTAAATGGACTCAAACCATGTTCCCTCCAAAGATGACTAGCGAGCTCCTTGAAACTCACTTTGCGACCTGCAGTTTGGATGTAGGTCTTCACGAGGTCCAAAGGCTGTCCGAAGAGGGTTTGAGAGAAGCCAGCACATAGTCCAGCGATGTATGCGTTAACATTAACCACTGGGTGCTGACTGTGAAGCACAGTCTCGATTTGATCCATGGGGATAGTTGATTCAGCTTGCCGACCGAAAGAAAATGATTATATGGCGTAAGCGGTCTGTTCCCCCACATATAACGCCACCCACCGGTTATATTCCATGGCCGACTATAAAAGAATACTGGTCGGGGGTGGCAAGAAGGCATTGCGTAACGCTAACAGTGCTAATTCTTCAGGAAAAACTCACTGTGATTGCAATAAAACATAAGAAGAATCCCACTATAGAAAAAGCAAGTGAAGAAGATGCGTGGTAAGCTAGCCTGTAAGCACTGCTAGCCAACAATTGCGAGAAAATTGCAACAAACGGCCAAACTCATGTCCAGGCTGAAGAAATTTGAACTTCGCTCAGAATCAAACCAATTCAAGGAAATTTCTTCGATAAGGCGATCTATGGTGTCCAAGAGTATGGCCTGATGTAGTTGCTGGTCTTCAAATACCCCGCAAACAATTTTTAAAGAAGGTCTCGCAGCGTTGATGCTTTAATTAGCGTTGAACTACAAAACAGTAAAGGTAGCAGCTCACTGATCATCATCCATGGTCTTGACCATCCAGGATGGCTAAACCAATCATAAAGATCTGGCGTTGAGCCAGCCTGCCTGTTTCCTTCAGCCGCTCAAAGGATTGTGAATTTTCCTGATGCGCCTTCTCAACCATCCATAAGCCAATAAACTTGTCGATTAAACGCGACAATGAAAGCTTGCGAATACATCGGTTTTTTGTCGATTGAATCACTTGGCCTTGTCTAAGAACTCCTTGTAGACCTTTGCCTCGAACAGCCTGAGTCCGTCTTCTGGGTTCCAGTTGCCAAGCTTGGCCAGTTCAGCATAAGCCTTCTTAAAGATGCCAAAGTTGTGATGAAGTCCCTTATCTTCAAGCATGTGTTTGTTGACAGCGGGAGAATCTCGCCACTCCTTTCCCCAATGCGCTCGGATAGTCACTAAGTAAACCTATATGTGTACCTGGTTTGTTATCCTTTGCTGATGTCAACTTTCCAAACTCACTAAAGATCTCCTCGATAACGGCGTTCCATTCTGGCTCAACGTCGTCTGTGGTCACTCGAGCGATCTCCATAGTGCAGACGTAGTCAAACTTGTATTGCAAAGTCAATGGGCACTCCGAACCCTTGAACAGTCGCATTTCAAGCACCATATTCACAACCTTTTTGTTCCTGTTGACGACGTCCATTGCGGCCCACCAAATCTTCTGCAGAAGCTGGTAATCTGGAAGTCCATCGATTGAAGGCACATTGAAGCAGGTCTCGAAGTTTCTCACCCTGATGTTGTGGATGCCCCAGAAGTAGTGGATTGCTGATGGATAGTAGGTATAGAGTTCCTTTCCTGAGAACATTAGTGTTGGGTTGCTAAAGATGAACACTCCGAGCTGGGGGCAGTAATTTCGCAGTATCTCCACATATTTCATCGAGAGCTCAACCAGGCATTTGAGTGTTTTGCTTGGGTACTCAGCCTAAAGCTTTTGACCTGGAGGAATTTCGGAGACTGCTTCGAAATTGTTCTCGTAAACATTCTTTCCTTCGACTGGGAAGTATAGCCAATTACTGTAAGAGTCGTGAACGGCCTTCTTGAATCTCTCGAATAAGGGACCAGTGGTTACGTCGGGCTTGGGGATCAAAAGCTCAGGGGATTTGATGGAAGGGATGAGATGGGCGAACTTTAGTGGCTCCAATTCAACAGTGATGAAAGTAATGATGCCAATAAGACCCAAAGAGGATGCAGCTGCCTGCACCAAACCCTTTGCATTGTGATGATAATCGTCCTTGTCGATCACCTGAACCTCTCCTTCACAGTTAATGAACTCAACACCATACACAATATCGGGGACCGGTTGCGTTGTAATACCTGAGCCATGGCTATTCGTTGACATGCAGCCAACAAAGGATGGTTCCACAATCAGGATGCTAGCTTTGTATTGAAGCCCGTTGGCAATGCACCATGCCCTCATCTGTTCGTTCGACACACCAGCACCAATCCTGGCCAAAGTCTTTCCCTCATAGGTGAATGGTTCCTTGATGATAGAACACAGACTGTGACGGTTGTTTTCCCGTGGAGTTCCTGCCAAGGATTTTGCGTAGTTCACTAAATCTCCAGTAGTGCATTTTTCAGAAGCTATTTCAGCTGGGTAGAGAGAAACCAAAAACTGATCGTCTTCAGGGAAGCATCGTGACCAGGAATGACGAGCTCCAGCTCCGCGTACCTTCTTGCCCTCAGCTTTGGCTTTCTTCACAAAGTTCTGAATTTGTGCAACTTAGTGACGGAAGTCGCTGTTGGTCAGGTGTTTTTTCCCATAGTTTAGAGGGACGGGATACAGGATATTACTGTATTGGTGCTTGACATTCTTACACCAATTGATGAACTCCTCATGAGAAGGATTGTTATCGACTGGACTGCTGCAGAGTAATGCTTGGACTTATGTCTTGACTTGAGTGGCGGACTGGAGAATGGCTGTGTTGGCCTGCTTGAGGCCCTCCAATGTGCATAACTTGGAGATGCTCTCTATATTCTCTTTCTACGATAAGAGCAAGAACTACTGAGAAAAGAGCAGGCTCCTCATCACCTGGGTTAATACCCAATAGCTTCTTCAGTTCCTCACGGAGCTCGGTATAAGTTGGCTCAGTTGCCTCCATTCTGTGTTGATCCAATCAATTAATGACCAATCCACAAATCTTTCGCATTTGAATGAGAAGAAAGATTGGCTTCAAAGAAGTATTTTTCATGAAAAGATTGGGGTTTACGATCTGTAGCGATGTCTTTGGGTTGACCAACCTGTCAAACTTGCACAATTACTGTAAGACTTCTTCAGCCGGGACTACTACGATCTTCGAGGGTTTTATAATAGCCAACAGGTGGCTCATTGAAAAAATGAAAGGCTGACACTTCAAAAACCTCTTGACTCAAAAATGACATAGCATAAAGTCAGTATTTGGACATTAAGTACCGGAACTTTTCTATACTGGTTTACTTGCTTTCTCGTTCTGAAATGGCCATGGCCGAGATGTTTCGCTTACTCTCGTGCAGTTCCATCATTCTGCTTTCGATTGAATTTTCGACGATGAACCGAACAACCTCAACCTTTTTCTTTTGACCGATGCGATGCACTCTCTCTATTGCTTGCTCCTCTACTGCTGGGTTCCACCATGGATCCACCATGAACACTTTGTTGGCTGCTACCAGGTTGAGTCCTACTCCTCCTGACTTCAACGAGATTATGAATACCTGGCAACTGGGGTCATTTTTAAATCGATCGATCACCGATGACCTCTCCTTTTGACTGAGGCTTCCATCCATTCTCTACGTCATTTTCATAGCTTACCACGTGAGTAATATGTTCCTGTCTCATGTGCTCCTCGATTAGATCTATCATTCCAAGGAACTGGCTGAACACCACTGCCTTTTCGTCAGCTTTGAGCTGCTTTAGGTGATTCATGAGTGCTTCCATTTTTGTACTTGGTCTAAATTCCTTTTCCAGTGAAATTCCAAGCCGATTTTCTCGTGGCAAAGGCGTGAAATCATCCCTTGACAAAAAGTTTCTGCATTCTGGGCAGTATCCAATACTCTCGATGGATCGTACGATACAGGAGCGGCAGTAGGTGTGCAGACAAACAGTGATGACTGGATTTTCCATCGGATCCAGACAAACTGAGCACATTTCATTTGGGTTCTGGTCAATGCGAGTGATGACTTATTAGAAACGCTTTTCGTTACAAGAAATGGCCCCCACTTCTAACCTGACTTCCCGACCGTCTTCCTCCATGAGAATCTCAAACCGAGACCCTTTCTCTCCAGCATTCCTTTCCTCTAACCTCTTATCCAGCCACTTTCTTAACTCTTTAGGAAAGTCACCTTTGTTGCTGAACTTGGTCACAGACCTGAACAGTGCAGGATGACAGCAGATCTGTCGAAGTCGCATCAGTATCTCAAAGATCTTCATGAATTTTGCTTCGATGATTCCATGGTTGGCCAGCTCATCGAATTCTTTTTTGCTTGCTTCGTACACTGCATCGTAGAACTGCCTCTCTTTACTGTTGAGTTCGATATAAGATATCTTGGACACCTTCTCAGGTAAGTTTATTATCGGCTAACCGTTCCGCTTCTTGCTTTGTTTTGTTCTCCTCAGAAGAACCTTCTTCAGGATGGTTCGAAGCACTTCAAAGACCACCGGATCTCCCTATTCGTGAGGCTTGTTAATGTAGCTATTCCACCACTGGTAGTCCGACCACGGAGTGTACCTAATAAAGTGGAGCAGAGCAAACAGATCATCAAGCTTGTTTTGGATGGGAGTGCCGGTTAGACACCAATTGATTTGACTTCGGAGACTGAAGACTGCCCGAGCAGTCTGAATAACTCTTCCTTTGATATAGTGTGCTTCGTCCAAGATAACTCGATGCCATTAATACTTGAATAAGCCGGTGTTCGTGATGTGATTTCCCTGAGCAAACTCTTGCGAGATGACTCCATAGGTGGTCAAGACGACATCGTAATCCAATATACTTCGATTCCGGTCGCTGGTTTCATAGTATCGCAGCACTCTTAAAGATCGAGGTTTGGTGTGTAGGAGAATCTCAGATTCCCATTGCTCCAGCAGCGTTAGCGGTAGTACGATCAGATTCTTCGCAGATTTGTTGTTCGCAGTTCTATTGGTTGCCATCAGAGCGATAAGCATAACTGTCTTCCCGAGTCCCATCTCATCGGCTAGGATACCACCCTTGCACTTGCTCTTGAATATTGGTGGCTCTGCTGACACCTGACCTGTAAATTCGTTGAAGTAGAGGTGACCTCTCTCAGGCAACTCATACTCCAGCCACATTGGATGCAGCGTCTCCTCTTACTTAATAGAAGACTGGCCTTCTCTCTTCAGCATCCAGCTCAGCGCCAGCGATTGATATTCATGAAGCTTACTGACGAAAATCTCGCTTGGTTCGGCTTATTCCAAATCCTCTTCGTGGAGATCTATAAGCTCAGAGAATGTTTCTGGCTTGATTTAGACTTCCCGCACTGGTTTCTTTTCCTATTCGACATTCTAAACTGATTGTCGAAGTGGTCTCGCTGGATTTGACTCTCCAGTTTTGCCACCAGCAAACATGTCAGCGATATTCTTCTGGACCACCTGACGAAAAGGGTTATTAACAGTCTCGTAGTGGATCTGCTATAAGGTTTTTTCAGGTTGGATACGAGCATTCTGTATGATTGTGGTACTAGCCGCAAGTGCTGAGGGTTTCGATTGGGTCTTTGTCGGGTTAAGTTTTGATTTCAATCGGATGAGTGGTTGTTTGCTGACGACCAAAGCGAGTCGCGAGAAAAGCGCCATGAGATGCTCCCTAACATCGCCAAACTTATCCAGCACTTCGTTATGGTCTGCGCGGTTTTCGTAAGTCTCCACGATAGGGACAGTAATGCTTTGCTTTAGAAGAAACACCTTAGCCCTGACCCGAAATGTTTTGAAGTGATCAAGCATTTCCAGCTTGTCAATCAGGGATGTCTGGAGCCTAATATGCTTGTCCAGGAGTCCATTCAGGAATTTGGTTTAGGAGTCCTACACTCGACCTATCTCGCGCTCTTTCCAAACCACTCTCATCATAACCTTTTCATCCACTTTCCTCTTTGCAGCCTTCTTCGTCTTCACTTCGGCGTTCTTGTTCAGATGCACAAAACTTACGGCTACTTCATCGTTCTCATTGCAGTCCTTCAAGAACAGCCTTGAAATGGCAAAACATCCTACCACGAACTCGCCTATGTAGACGTCACTGTTCTCAAGCAAATCACGAGTAGCTGTCACCTTTGCTTTTGAAGAGTTGGATGCTGATAGCTTCGATTTCGTCGGCTGTGATAGCTAACTGGTTAACTCTACCTCCATAACTTCGTGCGAACACTTTTCGGTTTGCTGCAAAACAGGTTTAGGCTTGGAAAATTACTCTTTTGGTTAGTTGTTGGTGCTGATGCTCGCTCGCTGAAAGGCTGGAGGAGTGAAATCCGATACTTTCTCAACTACTTCTTCTTTGCTGCTGAAGTTTTAAGCCTCTTTCCTTTCGGATTCACTTTCCACTTTTGCTAACTGGCGCGTACCGTACAGAACATCGGGAATGTAATCAACTTATGCGAACTCCTCAGGGACCTTCTCCATGCTCTCATGATAATCCTTGGTTCGCAGTGGTAGCTTGTACTCCTCCTTCAAATTCTTTATGTAGTCCGCCGTACGCTTTTCCTTCTCTGCGCCTTCTCGAAGTTTCTTTTCTGCAACTGTCTAGCGGTGTGTCGGTTTGTTCTCTTTCTTGCTTTCTTTCTTGGTGATCGGCTCTACCCTCCCCTTTTCAATCCGATTGAAGTAGTAGTTGAGTGCGACATCGACCTTTCCCTTGCCCCATGATAGGTAGGTACGAACTTAATCATCGACAAGACTTTCATCGCAGGCGATGGCCTTGAACTCAGCTATCTTTTCTCTGTTCCTATCTGACATATACGAATAGCACAATTGAGCGCGATTATCTCATAAGTGCCCATTCACCAACTCAAAACTTCTGGTCCATGAATAATTGGGAAGCTAGTCGAGAAGCAAGGAGTCGAGAAAGAATTCAGATGTTGCTGATGAATTTATCATTGGCCCAACGAGCGATTTCCACTTTGCCTCGATAGAACAGACTTCCCTCTCCGTGCTTCAGTCCATCTCGGAAGTTGCCGACGAATTTGACTCCTTCTTTGGTAGTTAAGGTTCCATAACCTTAGAACTTGCCCTTGCAGAATCCGCCAGTGTAGAACTCCACTCCTTCTGGAACAACCAACGGTACGCTTGAACAACAGTTGTAGAACCGGCCATGTCCGTGCGGCGTCTTACCAATGGTACTTCCAGCATAGTACTCGTGCTTGTTTGGACAGGTCAAAGAGACCTGCGAAGGCGGTCTGATCTGCACATCAACAGTGATGTCCTGTTTCCTGATGTCTTTTGCGATTGATTCGATGTCACTGACTTCAGTCTCAAATGTTAGGTTTGAAGCAACCTTAGCGATCTTCTTTTCTTCGTACTGAATCACACTTTGCGTATGTTTAGAATCTGGGAGAGGCGTCGGATCGTGATGGGGCTTCTTCTTGGCCTCAGAAACTGAGCGATGCCTGCTGTCATTGAGGTTGCGAACGACCTTCTCCCTCTGTTCAATGCGGCGAAGCTCTTCAAGTTCCATGTATATGTTGCTTCGAAGGTCTTTAAGGCTCGAGATTGATTCTTCGTTGACAGGTGCTAGAACTGGAGCTTCAGCTATCGGTTTGTGCTCTCGTTTAGGAAGTTGTTTTGTTTAGTCGAATTCTGAATGTACAATCGGGATAAAAGCTTAAGAATAATGCCTTCTTTCTTTACTCGAGGCCTTTTTTGCATTCTCATAAGCCTTTGATTGATTGTTAGCTCTGTTCTCCTTATCTTCTCCCTCAGGAACTGGAACTGTTAGTCTCTTCAACTAGGATATAGTTACACTGTGAGCCTTTTCTTCCCGTTTCAACATGCCTACATCTTTGAGTGCCAACACAGCTTCTATCCTAGTCTTCTCAACGTAGTGCTTCATTCCATTGAGTTCCTGCTTGAGCCTCCTCGAAACGTTCCTCAAATGGGTAAGTTTGATGACCAACCGATTCTTTAAATCTCCTGGCAGCGGTTGCTAATACTGCTACCTCTCAGTAAGCTCCTTCATCTCCTTCTCAAGGAGACCACGAAAGCTTTGGACCATTTCCACGCTCTCCTCAAGGTTCTCGTAGGGGTTGTATGCCAACATAAATACGAATGTACCGTTAGTCAGGAATTAATATTAGACGTAGATCATTTATGCACATCATAAGTGGTTGAGGTTCATTCCTCACCGATCCGAACTCCTGTGCGGTGGTGAATCCGCTCATTCGGAGTGGGTTGACTGTTAAGTTTGCTCTTCCTAATTTAATCGGGGAAGTACAAGAACTAAGGTGCCTTGAGGAGGTCCAGCCGATAGTAGGTTCTTATGGTGTCCTTCACGAGGATATACAGAATAGCAACTATGATTCCTGTGACCATGACAATCAAAGGCTGGCCGAAGAGCACGCTGAAGCCCACAAATACATACGGGAAGTAGCCATCTAAGTCAAACTCAAAGTACTTTCCATCGATAATCCGAGTGGAAGTGCCATGTTTTAGTGCTTGCGGTAGTGGCACCATACGACTGTCAACGATGTTGTGAAGGATTCAGAGAGAAACGGCACTCCAAAGAGCCCACCGAGTAGAAGAGATAGCACCCACGTAAAGATGAGAAACATAAGGAAGTCAGCCCGTCTGGAACCACCAAATAATTCCCGTTCGACTCTGGTGAGGAAATACAGCGAGAAGTAGATCGACACAAGCAGCCCAAAGGAGAGGTTTCGGAAGAACAGGAAGGTAGTAAAGACTCTCCATAGCTAAGTTATCGACACGAATACCTCAAACTGCTGAGTTGCCAGGATGGGTGTGAAATAGTATTGCTCGTAGCTCTCCACCTTGGTAGTGGATAGCAGTGACAAGACCAGTGCTACCCCGATGAAACATTTGGTAAAGGTAGGCAGCTGTTGCACCCAACTTCCGAACTGGGCTATGGGATCGTTCATGTGTACTCTTAAATTGCCAATATAAGGGCATCGTTCCAATACATACGCCGATCACTCTTCGTCGGCTTTGAGCTTAGCGAGTTCAGCGTTTGCTGCTTCCAGCTCATCCTCTTTGCTCTTGAGGTTGTTTCGCAGTTCGCTCAGATGCTTCTCGTTGGTCTCCACCTGTTCCTTGTACTTCTGTTCGAGGTTGAAAAGCTGTTCGTTGACCTGCTTCACCTGCTCTTTATCCAACGCATTCTCGTTCTCGAGCGCTGATATCTGCCCCTGGAGCTCGTCGACATTATTCCTATGCAAGTCGCTCTCAGATTGGAGCTGAGCTCGCAGTTGGTTAACAGTCAGCAAAGCATTACCGAGTTCTGCTTCAAGATTCTTGATGTTCAAGAGCTTGCTGTTTATGTCTCCGAGTAGTCCTGCCTGGGTATTGGCCTGCTCCCTCTTAATTCTCTCAGACTCATCATAGCTATCCTTAAACTTGATCAATTCTGCTTCTGTTTGCTGGAGTTTCCTCGCTTCGTCTTCGTGCTCATGCTTCAGTACTTGAATAGTCTTGTTAGCGGCTTCAAGATCATTCTTAAGGTGCACATTCTCAGAAGTAAGGCTATCCTTCTCCTTGTGAAGATCTCTAATGATGGTGTGGGCTTTGGCCAGGTCAATCGCAGACTTCTGCAGCTGGTCTTGAGTATGAGTATGTTTTGCGTGCTCTGCTTTTGTTTCATCTGCATGCTGTGTGACCTTCTTCTTCAAGTCCTCCAAAGCAAACTCAAGGTTTTTGTTCTTCAACTTTTCCTGTTCAAGGTTCACATTGATACTATCGATAGTTGCAGTTACCTCCTCCAGCTTCTTCAAATGCCTCTTCGATTATTCAGCCAAGTGGCCGGATGGGTTATCTTCAACCACTGATGGGACGGCTTCACCTGATGGTGCACTTGAAGTATCCCCCTTGCTGTCAGACAGGATCGAAGATGACCTAGGTGAGGTGGTTGAATGGACGTAGGCGCCAAGCACTCCTCCTATGATTAGCCCAACTCCAGCGGCTCCAGTCGCCAACAATGCTATTGCTTTGTTTTCCATCTTGAATTAATCTAAGAAATTATATAGTTTAGTTGTGGCCTTTCCTCTCATCAGATCGATTCTCTTCGCGCACTTGCCTTGAATCAGGAGTCGTTATTAAATTTGGGGTTTCGAATCTCTTCATCAACCGTGGAATCTAATTATTGTTTCCCGACTGTTCTCCAGTGGGCAGGGGACACATAAATCGCAGCCTTTCCTATTATATTTTATTGGATAGGTGCGTGTTTAGCCTGACAAAATGATCAGCCGAAAACCGACCAAGCATCGCCGAACAGGCTCATCGAACGACCTGTACCATCTGATAAAAAGCCCAACAAACTAAAGTCAAAGCAAGTTACGAGCTGTGAGTCCTCCCCTTGCTAGTTGCATGCTGCCAGTCGATCGGTTAGTGCGAGCTAGCACGAAAGCCAATCAGTAGAAGGTAGTGCTTGTGGAGAAACTGGAACCACCTCCGGCATCTCAGTTCACTCCAATGGAGTTTGGGCGTGAGAGGCCTACGAGAGGTACACATCGATTGTAGTAGAAGCCCGCCGACATAAAAGCGAGTTGCACGATATGCAGCTGTTCAGCATCCCAGAAGACAACAGCACGATGGATAGCATGCAGCTTCTACTGCAGGGAGGCGGCCATTTGACTGGAAAGTCCTTTCGCAAACCACACCCCATGATGATCAAGGAAAAGACCGTGAGCAGAATGGCTGTGCAGAAGAGCGAACCGACCCTTAAGTTAGCGAAATCGCCACCAGCAAGTCAACAGCAAAAGCTACCGCGCTTCCAGCAACCCACCCAGTCCTACAACATGAAAAAAAAGCCAGCATTTCACAACCCGTGAGTACAGCATCTGGCTGTGTGACAGTATTCGCTTTTCCATACTCCATGAACTAAAAGGAATCATTGGGGACTTGTGGATATAATGATGACGAGAATTTCGAATCAGCCATCGATTTAAAAATCGAGAGCATAGAGTTCCGGTTTCCAATAGTTGTGCTGGGTAGGTGTGGAATTCAAGGTTGCGCTGATTCATTTTCAGACGAATTTTAGAGAAGAGATAGCGGGCAGATGAAGAGAGCCATCACCTGCCGGTAGATCGAAGTATGGAACTAGTTGGGCATTCCAGCTGTGTACAGTGAACTAGCCAAAGGGTTATGTCTCGGCACTCCAAAAGAGCAAAATTATTCAAAATTGCGAAATTTTCGATTTGAAATTCGAGAGATCAATAAGGAAATCAAAGAGCCTCCATCCGAGACCATACCAACATGGTGGCAAGTTGAACTGGTTTTGAGAGATCAAAAAATTCTCAAAGATATGTCACAGTGGTCCCTTCCTATATTTTCCTGCTTTGCTCGAAACTGGTTTCGACAAAGGTGAGCCTAAAGCACCAAAGCCTTGAGAAGGCATTGCTCCGACAGGTGAGAGGTGATGTCTCGATCTGGTGCTTAGCTGGTTATTACTAGGCTTTTGCTGACGTTTGGCTTGAAGCTGCTGCTTGAACTCCTTCAGCTCCCATTCAGGTCGGTCCAGCTTCTTCTCTGATCGAGCGGCCTGTAATGTCCTTCCCTCATTCTTATAGCTCCTATCCAAACCCTTTTGATTGGCGTTCCGACTGCGATCTCGATGGCTTCGATGGGAGTAGTATCCACAGACTTTCCGTTTGGTAAATAAGTTGCGTTTGACAGACAACTCAACGAGTTGGTGTGTAACTAGAAACTCCAAATACTGCTTCAGTGCTTGAAGAAGCTGAAATGGTCGAAGAAGCTGAACCCTATCGAAAGTTTTAGTTTCTTTCAGACTCGCCCAAAGAACATCCGTCCCGACTGCAAACCTTTTGTACTTTTCTTATGAGAGAATGTTGTTACTGCATAGTTTTGCAGTTAACATCTGCAGAACCGGGAGGGACGCTAACATTGCTTTATCGTAGTCACCTCTGCTCTTGCAAATTGCGATGAGTTGTTGATTGACTTTCCTCGAGAACTGCCCAATAAATTCGCAGATTAATCTGAGGGTCTCGGTACGGTAAGGGAAGCTGGTGATGGTTAATCCTTCTAACT
>ERZ724508.1533-NODE-1533-length-13503-cov-8.356336_pt1 | contig 13503 bp, 5 predicted proteins | sample MGYA00376041_ERZ724508 | MGnify/ENA primary metagenome ERZ724508 (study PRJEB28724, sample SAMN07190887) | wastewater metagenome | isolation source: effluent of sewage treatment plant in Hong Hong | place: USA: Christiansburg, Virginia | collected 2016-03-01 ...
AATTTTATTTATAATTATAAAACATTAACAATGTGTTTCTTTAATGTAAATGCAATAATTTATATAATTTATAATATTATTAGCAAGCTGTTATTTTGTGATGCACTTTGTTAATATTTTCTCTCCATTACTATAGACTGTTTTTAAGTTCTAATATTCTTAGTTTATCTAATACTCATGGCTATACTTCCTATAATATAAGATTGTTATTAATTTCTTGTATTTTCCCAAATATTAACTTATTAGAGAGAGCTAAAATGATTAGTTGCTCTACTTCTCTAATGTCTATTTATATTGAGTTAGATATTTGTTAGAAACTCAATACTTTACTCTGGTGAGAGGTGACTACTTAAGAACAGTACTCGTATAAAGATATTACTTTAATCTTATTTAGTAGCTTATCCTAGTTCTAATTTAATTCTTTATATTAATTTAAATATCCCTACTATATTACTTGCATATACTTATTGATATTTCCACTGTTAAATATATTTAATATATCAAGTAGTATTTGGTCATTGGTGTTATATAGACAGTGTAGAAATCAATTGTCTACTAATTCTCCATAAGTATAATTACTACTTAACAGAGAAGATATAACCAGCTACTTACTTAAGTCAATTTGCTATAATAAAGTTAGTTAGTTACTATCTAGATAAGCTATATACTTTAGTCCATAATATACAAACTATTCTTTATTGTCTTTCATTCAAAAATATATTGTTTTTAGCTCATAAAGTGTATTGTATACTGTCTTGGGTACTTATCCAATTTACTTTAACTAATTCTCTATTTCCTATATGTTATTATATCCCTGTATCAATTCATTATCTTAGAAGAGTATCATTATCTATATTAACTAGAAGTATATATTAGTCATTTGATTGTTCTTTACTTACATCTATACAGTATTTAATAGGTACTAAGTAACTTATTAATACTATCTATCATGATAGTTTTAGATGAAATATTATAAGAGATAAAGTATTATATAGGGATCTACTTATACAGTAAGTGACTTAATTATCTCTATGATAAGGTCTCTAGATATGCTATTCTAGTTTACTTTAATAACACTCTATAAATATTATCCAAACTCGCTCCATAATTTTCAAGAATAGTAAGTATATAATTACTACTTTATTTCATCATTGCTGATACTAGCAATGAGTTACTCTATCATCTAATTGTTACTCATTATAATTTATAAAAATCATATATATATATAAATATAATTAGTAAATAGATAATGTTATAGGATATAAGAGCCACCGGAATACTATTATGTATCTGACCTAGTAGCATAAATATTAACAGATAGTAGTATAGTAAGTAATATAAGTAGACCTTTTTACAACAGAGTGTCCAATAAATAATATATATATAAAGGACAGTGAAAATAATCTAATATAAAAAGATAACGAAGTAACAGTGCATAGATAAGCATATGAAATTATATATAGTAATTAGAGCAGTTAAACAAAGATATTAAATCTTAAAGAGAACAAGATAATATTAAATAATAGAATATGTACAGTAAAGCTAGATAATAGTCATATAATAATTTAAAATAAGCTAAATAAAAAAGCAATTTAAATAAACCTATATGGAGCCTATCTAAATAATAATATGATAATTAATAGGATAAATAACCTCAGTAAGATATAGGTAATATATTAGATTGTTTTGATAAGTCTATAGATCTTAGTTCACTAGAGAATATATATGACTCTGATTTAGAAGAGGAATTATCAAACATACAATAAAAATGTGAGTAACAATAATCCACTACATAAGTAGATAAATAATAGAGTATAGTTAAATAATCTAAGCTTTAGAGTAATACATCCTAAGTATATAAGAGTAGATTAAATAACAATAATAATAATAATAGTAAGGTATATAATATTATACATTAATCATAAGAATAACAATAGTAAAGCTCTATACTGTAATAGTCTAAGATAATACTTAACAATAATAAAGTAACTTAAATAGAACATATCTTGAATACATTCTACCAGATCAATTTAGTCTATATTGAGAAGAGTATCAAATAATTTCTAATAAATTTTAAGTTTTAAGTTTTTATAAATTAAATGTCTATAGAGTAGAATTAAGAATAAGAATAAGATTAGGAGTAGGAGTAGTTATAAGACTAGGTATAGGATGCTTCTAATGAGATTAATAAAAAGTATAGATTATTTGTAAGGAATCTAGTCTATGATATTAATGATAAAATGTTATGAAAATTATTTAGTCCATTTGGGTAAATATAAGAGATAAATATACCTAAGAATTAGGAGAATAACAAGCCTTAGGGATTTGCATTCGTATAACTGGATAACATGAGAGGAGTTAACAATGCTATAAAGAAACTCAACAACTCTCCCTATAAAGGAAGAAATATATTGGTAAGCAACGCTTATGACTAGAGACTATATTAATAAAAACCCAAAGAGAAAGTCCCTGTTGTTAAGAATATCCCATAGAATATATAAAAGGATAAGAATAAGAATGACACTGAAAAATAGACTAGTTAGAATACTACTAAAGATAATAATAGTGATTAGAAAATATAAAAGAGTAACAATATATAAAAGATAGATGAGGATTAGTTAAATAAAAATAATACTTTATTTATCAGAAACATTCCATATGATTATATTGAGTAGGATTTTAAATAATGAATGTAGTCTATAGGTAAACTAATGTATGTCAAATATGTACTCAAAGAAGGGGAGTTTAAAGGAAATGCATTTGTTAGATTTATAAGCGAATAGGACACCAATAGACTTCTAAATATGTATTAGGAAATAGAAAATAATCCGGAATAAAGATCAGTATTGGATCCCTAGTCTGTATTATAAATTAGTGATAGATTCATTCATGTATTTAGATACTAGTCTAATAATGACTAATAGATATAGAATAAGAACATTAGTGAAGAGGATATAAAATCTGAGCTATATAAGTAGTATAAGAAGGATACGGATAATAAGAGAAATCTATAGCTATTGTTCAAAGGACTACCTGTACTGTAGTCCAATATAAAATAAGATAGTAAAATAGAGACTAATAAAAGACAGAGTCATTATGAAGAGAAGATATCTAAGCTAAATAATCCTAACTATAAAATATCTAATCTAAGAGTGGTACTAAAGAATGTTAATAAGTAATTGGATAACAATTTCTATTAGTAGTATATAAGAGAGGTTGTTAATGGGGAAAGTAAATATAAAAATATAAATAAGATTAAAATATTATCCAATATAAATATACTTAAGGAGTAAGAGAGTGAGTAGAATAAAGGAATAGTGTTCATCTAGTTTGTAGAGGAATAGTACTCTTAAGAGTTTATGAATAATATTGTATAAGAGAAGTATTACTCCTAACTATATAACTCCAAGAAAGAATATCCCATAGTAGAGTACACATTTAACGATGCATTGAAAGAGAGAAAAGCTAAAGATAAACTTGAGAGAATATAGTAGAGATAATAGGAAGTATATGGGGAGAATATAGAGTAAAAGAGTGATAGTATTGTAGACAAGCAATCAAAGAAGATAAAGAAACAGAAGACTATATAGATGAAAGAAGAGATAAAGAAATTAGTTAACGAGGCTCTATAGAAGTAAGACAAAGAATTAGCTAAATAATGTCTATAGTAAATAGAGTAGTTGAGAAGCAGAGGACTTAAGAAGAGACTGAGAACAAAAATAGAGAAGAAATTCAATACTAAATAATAAGATAGTAAATAAGAGCAATAATAAATATATAAGGTAAAGAAACAATAGAGTAGTAGTAGCTAAAGTATTAGTAATGAGTAGACTCTAAGACTTAAGAAGATATAGAAATAAATAGAGCTCAAGTTATCTAGTAAAAGAGATAAGATAAATCAACTAGATTAACTAGAATAATAGTATATAGAATCATTATAAGGATAATAATTTTATTAAATATTTACATTATAATGCAACAAGACTAAGTAGCGTATGAGAATATAAATCAAAGAGACTTATTTATATTAGAGATCAATATAAAGAATATCATTGACTATAACTCTATACTATGAGAGTATTAAGACAGTGCTTATACATTCATTATTAAGATAGGTACTATAGTATTTGATGAGTATATCTCATTTGGGTAGGAGTATGTGAGAGACCTACAATTAATGTAGATTACTCCCTGGAACTAATCTATATGATTTGATATAGACTATCTTGGTTTTTAGTCAGAGATTGTATTCTAGTTAAAAGTAATAAAAGATCTTAGTAAGTCTATACTACTGGGATTCTCTAGATTTAAAATATTTGATGATGAAGGAGCTATAAAGACAGGAGATAACTTCATAATACTGTGGCCTAATACTGTATAAGACTATGCATAAGACAACTATGCTTAGGGAGAAATAGATGAGTAGTATTATAGATAAATAAAGGCCAACTATTAGGAGTGCATGAAGGATGTATAGATAGTATAATAAGATGATTAGTAGTAATAATAAATAGAATATTTACTCAAATAAGGAATAGAGATAAATTAGTGTATTCCATTACTATTCATGGATATGAATATATAACTAGTAAACTCCAAAGGCAAGACTATATTTGTAGACTTTCCAATAGATGTTGATAATAACTACTAACAGGATTATGATGGACTATAGTCTATTAGTAGTCACCCTTATTACTAAGTATACATTAAAGACAATATATTCAATAGTATATTCTAAAGACAGAATGACTTTAGTGATATTATTACCTGTAAGGATGATTAATTTGATACTAACCAGGATGACTATCTACTACAGATGTATTTGTCTACTGTACAACAAGATAACCAAGCAGAGAAGATGCCTAATGAGTCTGAAATAAGATGAATAAAGAACATACTTGATAAGCCTAATTTTAGTTTCTTCTCCATAGAAGAGTGAAATGATATGTGGACATTTAGATAGTATCTAAAGAATAAAGATAAAGGGTTGATTAAGTTCCTACTATCTGTTAATTGGTTACTATAGTCTAATATAGATACATCACTGAGTGTTCTGGATAACTGGAATGATATTAAGTATGATGAGTGTTTGTTCTTACTATCCAGAAAGTTCTCCTTAAATAATATATATCCTTCAGAGTAATATAATAAGACTTAATATACTAGATAACCAATGACTGTAAGTACTTAATAGTATCAGGCACAAAGCTATATAATGTCTATATAATTATACTAAGGATTAAATATAGTTTATTCTATTATAGCTAGTATCTAGTCTTAAGTATGAGTCTTTAGATATTAATCAGTCTCAGCTAAAGAATTATCTATTTAGTTTTATATAGTAGTCTGTATATGTATTTCATAAAGTATATTGGATGATTAACGTAGAGACATTTAATACTAACTATGATATATCTAATTGGTATAAATAAATACTAAAGGAGATATAGTAATAAGATACGTATAAATAGTATATAGTTACCAGTGAGTATTTTAGACAATAATTACTAGAGGGATTCTACTAGAGTATTAAACTAAGTAAAAAGAGTGATAATTATTAGCATTTATTATAAGAATACTATAAGAGTAGATTTAGTACTTATTAATAGTAAGATATAATAATGTTTAGTGATATTTATAATATAAATCTAATAGACTATAGTAAGCTTAGAGTGTATAAATCTAAAAATAAGCCCATAAGACTCTCTCTGAATAATTTATAGTAGAGTGATACTTAGATAATATTTAAAAGTGGAGATGATATGAGACTAGACTAACTAATAATGTAGATAATTATTCTAATGGACTATTTACTGAAGAAACTAAACGTAGATCTAAAACTAACTGTGTATGATATACTAGTATACTCTAGCTAAGAGGGAATAATACAGTATGTAGATAACTCACAAACAGTATAAGTAGTACTGTAGTAATTCAACCAAGACTTAATACTATATCTGAAGGATATAAGTAAGCAAATGGATGATAATACTAACATATAATAGTCTATTATGAATCTGTAAGAAGATGAGTAAGAGTTAGAGGGTATATGAAAGGATATATACTATAATTATATGGAGAGTCTATCCTCTTACTCAGTCATAACTTTCTTATTGGGAATAGGAGATAGACATTTGGAGAACTTATTAATAACAAACGAGGGTAAATTATTTCATATAGACTTTGGATACGCTTTGGGAGAGGATCCTAAGCCGTTTCCGCCTCCTATTAAAATAATACCCAGAATGATAGAAGGTAACATAACAAGTATTTAAAGGACGATATCGATAGGAGTTTATGAGTAGGAGTATAAGCTATTATTTGTACCTATGAAAGCACTCTCATATTATTCTTAATCTATTCTACAGCATGATAGATAGTGAGCTAATAGTCAATCCATATAAGAGAAAATAATTGAACTAGTAGCTTATAGGAGATATAGGAGAGAGATTCCAGTTGGGTAAGTCTGAAATAGAAGCAGAAGAATTTTTCAAGGACATTATTAAATAGTCTATTAACAGTAAGGTAGTTAATTATTTTATAGATACCATTCATCTAATAGCCTCTAAGTAATAAGAGATTTATTATTGTTTAAATATTTAATTAAAGTTATAATGGATATATAAACCCAGTAAATATACTAGGATATGATAGCAGAGTAGCAAAACAGATTTAGTGGCAAGTAAATATCCTTTAGTGAATTCAACTCCATAATAAGCGAGACTAAGCCTACACTGGACTAAGATAAAATATAAAAAGTAGATTAGAAAACACTAAGAGAAGTCATTATATACAATTAGACTCTGGGAAATGTAAAGAAAGTTATTAAGCAATTGAAGTAGGATGGTATTAAGATAATAAGACCTAATGACTACTATGCTGAGATGATTAAGAGTGACTAACAGGTTAAGAGAATAGAGTAGTGATTATAAGAGGAGAAGAAGAAAGTAACTATATAGGAGAAATAGAAAGAATAAAGAATACAGAGAAAGTATTAGAAGAAATGGAAACACTAGAGCAATATAGATATGTCCAGATAGAAGAAAGATAATATAAGAGCTATTGACTAATGGAAATAAGAGATCAAACAGAAAGGAGAATAGGCTTAAGATTTATCTAAATTTGATTAATAATATAACAAGAATAATAATAATAGTAAGTAATATAGTAATAGTAGAAATAATAAATAATAAGGTAATAAGAAGATATATAAGAGTAGCAATAATCATAATAATAAGAAACATAAATCTAATAACAATAATAGAAATAGAAAGTAAATAATTTCAAAATATTATCATATTATGATTGCATATATTATGTATTGTATATCCTGAATATTTCCAAATACTTATCATAGATATTTATGTTACTATCCTCCATTATGTTCTATAGAGTATAAGATTATTATTTATAGATATACTTTTACTACTTGGTATCTATTTGTATTTTCTAGCCACATTGTGGACACTTATCTGATGTAGACTAAGCACTGAATCTCTCCAGACAATCATAGTGAAATATATGACTACATTTTAGTATGCCAGAGTAGTCTATATTATCTAGACATATCTTACATAGAGTCTCTTACTCTTATTTAATTTTATATTTCTATATTATCATTAGACTAATAATCATCCTAATTCCTGAAAGCTCTTTCTTTATCTATGATAGGTAATAGGTAGCATACACTATAACAGATATGGGATTATTGCTCATAAGACCTTATAACATAAATCTCTTTTTAACTAGTATGATTATCTCATAGAGTATTTTAAATAACTTGGATATATTAACTACTAGTATTCCTACAGAGCCTAAGTATTTAACTGATTATATTAGCTCTATAAAGATAGAGAATACTAAAGTTATTTAGTTGAAGAATATTAATAGTACTATATACTATACCAGTAATATAGATCTAGAATAATAATAGTTAAGTATATAGGTATAAATCTCTTAGAATATAAATAATAGTATAAATAGTCTTATTAAATTCCTATTAGACTATTATGCTGATATTTTATTGACTATTTTCTTGTACAATAATTAACTATATTGCTCCATCATGAGAGATATATATAGTAGTAATAATATACCTACTATGTAGTGTTAGTCTTTCTCCTTATTGTTTCTTATATAATCTAGTAGTAGCCATCCTATTATTTGATAGTCTGATATTAGTAATCATTCTATATCAAACTCTACTTATCCTATTCTGAAATAATATTGTAAATAGTATACATATAGGTAGTATATTAGTATTATAGTAGAGTATACTAGTAGATAATATTTATCTATATTAGTTAAATAAGATAATATTATACCTAATAAAATAACATACTTATAATTACTATATATTTAGATTATCATTATAAATTAATTAATTTAACAACAATTTGATTTAATTTAATTCTTCTTTATATTGGATATATTAATACCTCCTTTAGGCTATATTACTATGTCTTATTTCTTATGATAATTATAAAACTAAGGTAAACTATCTATAAAGACCTAATCTATATTAGTATTATCTTTAGCACTACACTCATAATATATTAAATCATTATCTCTAAACTTTCTTTTAAAATTTATATTATAAAATGAACTTTTTAAAAACTTCAACTCATTACATGTAATATTAAAAGAAAGCAAAAAGTTGATACCGCAATTTAAAACCATAAATTTAAATCATTATTCTATAAAGCTTTATCAGATTAAGGACTTTATTTAAACTCTGAGGATTTGTAATAGCTTTATTTAGAGACAATCAACTAACAACACAGAGACTATATGATCAATGAAATTATCTCAAATTTAAGTGATATTTCAATTAGCTCAAAAAGGATACTAATCATATTAAAACTAATTGAGAATTTATTAATTAATGGAGACAAATAGTTTAAGGAGAATTTTAAATATGAAAGATCTGTTTTTAGAGTTATAGACCAAATAGTAGGAAACCTTTATGATATTAATGTATAGCCTATAAAGACGGTGTTAAAAAGATTAAATATTCTTTTAGACGAATAATAAATAACAAACTAATAACAAAATGAGCCAACTTAATAAAACTTAAAAAATACTACAAAAAATTAGTAAGAATAATAAAATACATAATAAAGTGACTAACAATATAATTAAGATATTGATTTTCTAGACATAAATACAAAATAATAATAACAAATCTCCTAACAAGAATTATAATAACAAAAACTTTAACAAGATGATTTATTAAATTTTGAGCCTCTTTAAGTAATTTATAAAAATAAATTATTTTTCTTATTAGAATTTTATTAATAGATTAATTTTATTTGAATAATGTTAAAATAAAATTATTAAAAATCAGTAATATCATATAAGACTACTTCTCCTAGAGTACTTCCGCAAGCAAATAAATTAATATCATCTGGATTAATAGACCCTCCAAATAATTGCTCTGCTTATGGGTCCATTTATCCTAACATTTTTAAGCTGCTGCAATCAAAAACTTTTATTAATCCATCTAAACTAGTACTTATTATTGTGTTATGTTTACTAGTATTTAATCCTGTGATGTCTTATAGAGAGATCTGTTCACTCTTGCTAATAATAACATCATTTAAAAAGTCAAATTGTAAGATAGTATTATTAATATCAGATAAGATAATAATTTTTTCATCTAAATAATAGTCAGTTAAATACTCAAAAGAGTTTTTTAGCGATGATTTTTTTGTTTGATTTGTTCTTAAATCATGCGCAACTATTCCTTACTGCTCACTTAAAGAATAAAAAACTGCCTCATTAAAACTGCTCCACATTAGTTATTTTACTTGTCCAAATTATTAATCAATCTTTTATATAGGCTATACTTTTTGTAGATCCCATAAAATTATTTCTCCATTATCGGAGCCACTTAGTAGAATATTGTTTCAATTAGGATGAAGTCTAACATTTGTTACCGATGAACTATGTCCTTTTAAACTATACTGTGGCTAAACAGGATCCTTAATGTCAAGATCCCAAATTTCAATATTCTCAGTCATTAGGCCAACTATGCCAAAATTTCCTTTAGAAACAGTATTAGATTCCACTTAGAACAGATTCGCTCCTAACCATTCTAAACATACAGGGAATGATGAAAGAATAAAATCATGATGAACAAAAAAATTACCTTACTCATGATCATAAACATATATCTCTATTGATGAGAATTCTTGTTCTATTTTACCTGCCATCAAAATTCAATCTGTTTCCCTAATCATTATTTCATCTTTGAGTTCATCTTCCGAGTCCTCAATCTCCATTGGGTATTAATCCTCGTCATCTTCAATTGAGTCTTGATCATTTGCAGTAAATTATGGAACATGTTGTTCATCATCTTGATTATCCTCAAGTATATAGTCTTTAGGGATGCTACTGGCATAGCCTGTTTTGGTCCATTTGACACAAGGAATCATGTTTCCGATGTCCATTTATAAAAATATAGTGATTATAAAATTGGTTTGGTGATTGAAGGTATAACAAAATAAAAATATAACAAAAATATAATCTTATTAAATTTATTTATATTAGTTTAATAATTGTTGAATTGATTTTATTATTTCTTCATTTTTGTGAATATTATTTTTTGACTTGTTTATAGATAGTATTTGGTCTGATAATTCCAATTGATTGATTTAATTATATTATTTAAGTAAGTTCTAAAACTATTAGTCTACAATTTACTTGATTTATTCTTCATTAATATTTAACTCCTTCTTATTCGTGTTTAAATAGTCTAAAATATTAATCTGCTATAAAATATTAATAGTTTAGTTTCAATAGCAAGATTATTGACAAATGGGATTGCTTAAACTATCATCAATATTTTAAAAATTAACTATTCATAAGTTCTTTAATTCTTTGAGATAATATACCTCTTAAATGTTATCTAGTTTATTATTAATTATATTTAATTACACAAGTTTTTTTATGTTTGTAATTCCTTATAAAGATTTTATTTAATTAGAAGAGAGGTCTAAAAATTGAATATTTACCAAATTTGTTAAAAATAATAAATCTCTTATCCCTATATTGTTTAAAATTAGAATTTTCAAGCTTACGCAATTTTTTATATCCTCAAAAGAATCAATAATATTATTCAAATCTAAATAAGAAATATTAGTTAAATCAAAATGGCCCGTCAACTACTGTATAGTCTTTTATTACATTAAAATAATAATTAATAGTTAAAATATATATGATCATATAGCTCAAAGGTAGAGCATCCGACTACGAATCGGGAGGTTGCGGGTTCAATTCCCGTTATGATCGTGTTTTTGCTTTTATTAAAAAAGTAAAATAAAAAATTTAATTTCAAAAATATTATCATATGAATCTTTTGTTTGCTATATTTTATATAATGTATGAACTTGCTAATAATATTTATCTAGATATTTTCTATAAAGATATAATAGATAAGATCATCAAAAAATATTTATTGTAAGCAACTCATAAAGTACTCGAAATTAATAATTTTAGGAAATCTAAAAAAATAACATATGAAATGACAGAATAGTTCAAGTAAATAGAAAGAAATAAACAGCTTCTTAAATCTTAGCAAATAATTTCAGATTAAGAATCTATTAAAAACTAACTTTAGAGGGATATTATAATAAAAGATTAAATTCATTAAGTTTCTTAAAACTAAAGTGAGATATACTCTAGAATACTAAGCATAGATAAATTAAGTTAGTAACTCAATAACAATATGAAAATATTTTCAACATCAACAATAGATTTAGAGAATCTCTACCTTGTAAATAAGTTGTAATAAGATACAAATAAGATAAATAAATTTAGTCAAAATATTTTATTAAAAACCTAAATTCTTGAAGAGAAAATAGATGAGATATTTTACTGATTTCTCAAAAAATATAGTAAACAAATAGATAATGAACCAAAAGCTAATTAATATATACATATTTATTTATTATTCCTCTAGATTGATTCTGTTTCCGAACTTTTCGTATAATCCGCTTTTTGTTTCATTTAAAATCTTATTATAATCTTATTTCTTACTATTTAAGTCTTTGATTTTTGAATAGTCTTATTTTAATTGCTCCTTTATAGAATTTGCACACTCATCAGTACTCGTTATAAAATAACACTTTCCTATTTAATAATCCAACTCATCTTCTATAATAACATCTAACTCCTCCAAAGCATTTTAATATTCCTATATTCTTTTTTCTGTACTCTATTGAGTTTATATTAGCTATTTTTTTCTTAAATTATACTTGCTAAATTTGTTGATTTTGTTTTGATCATCTATAGTCAATACAGGTTCAGAAGAAGTTTGCATTATAAATGAAAATAATTAAATACAAGATATAAAAACAATATAATTATTTAAAATTTTAAGCCTATAAAAACCAAAAAATAAATTAAAAAGTAATTAATAGATATAACAGAGCCAATAAAATAGTTATTTTTGATAAAGAATTTGTATTAAAAGAACGATACGAATCATACTTTTATTACAGTATATTAAGTTGAAATTATATGATTTTATAAAAGACTGTACGTGTTTTCTATAGAAATAATAGGGTAACAATAATTTCGAAGCTTAGCAGACCAAAAATATCTTCCTATAGCTAGAAACTTATTTTAAAATATAAATTTAGAGACTCTAAGAGCACCCTAATAACTTTAAATAAACTTATTAGTCTGTAAATACTTAGAACTAGGTGACTTATTTTGCAGTAAAGAAAAATATCTCCATAATAATTGTGTCTTTATTCTCTTCTGAATTCTAACTGTACGTAATACTATCCTTTATAGTTGTCTTTACTCATATGTTTAGAATCTCTATTGCTCCTTCGATAATTCCTTATAGCAAAGATATGGTTTGAATCTCAAAAAATTTATTGTCCGATTTTAGATCTTCAAAAGGATTTCAACTAAGAGCAATATAATATGTATCGTTTTTATCTAAATTTTTTTACTGAGTAACTTTAATACAAAAAAATGTTTTGATAAACAAAATAATATTGTCTATAATTTCCTATCAAGATTTTATATTATATACCTAGAATTTGCTTAGATAAAGGTCCATCATTTTTTAGCCCATATTGAAGCCCATTTAGAAGAGCTTTTCGTTAATGGTTTAAATGTTTCTATTATTGTGTTTAACAATTGAACGTATTATTGCGTTTAGAGTTTAATAGAATAGGTTGTTATTCATATTATAAGACATATTAATTTTATTAATTATTAGAGATAATTAAACTTTTATTAAAATTAACAATATTAAAATATCATGAATTATGAAATTAAGAATATAAATAAATGTGATTAATAAAATAATTATTTATATAAAGTTTATACTTTAAACATATTAATTATTTATAATATGGCAAAATAAAAGACATAGTATATATAATAGAATTCAAATAATAGTAATGAGTAGATAGAGAAATAATTAATGTATATACAATAGAGAATAGAGTATAGGTAATATTAAAAGATAAGTAGATGATTTTA
>ERZ724508.1534-NODE-1534-length-13498-cov-5.544744_pt1 | contig 13498 bp, 16 predicted proteins | sample MGYA00376041_ERZ724508 | MGnify/ENA primary metagenome ERZ724508 (study PRJEB28724, sample SAMN07190887) | wastewater metagenome | isolation source: effluent of sewage treatment plant in Hong Hong | place: USA: Christiansburg, Virginia | collected 2016-03-01 ...
AGAGATTGGAGAAGACTGACTCTGAAGACCTTGCTGCTCAAGGGCCAGATCAGCAGAACCTTTTCTGCTTTCTTGGAAACAACCTTCCCTGAGCTCCTTTTAGCGGCTTCTGCTTGGCAACTATCTGAGCAGCAACGATTCGTTCTCAACCCTGGCACGCTCGTTCTGAGGAACATAAGCAGGACCAACCGGTATCTTGAACTTCCTGTGTAGGTACTTCCGCATCCCATCGTCTTCTGAACCAAATATTATACTCACAGTTCATAAAAAGCAGAGCGAAGCTTTATGGACCGAACTGAAGAAGACAGTTGGTGCTTAGCTCTCGAAAGCACCTTATCGACTGGATATCGGTTTAAATAATGTGTGAAATATTGATAATGGCAAAGAGCGTCGCAGCAGCAGCCTCAGACCAATAATTCACAAGACTGCCGCCCTGCTCAGAAGTGGAAGCCAAGGACATCATTATAAGGCACGTTGAGAACAAGCTTCGAATCCTTCGGAGTGAATGCTAGGAACTGTACCTTTTTGTTTGAGACAGTCAAAAGATCTTGGAAGATGCTCGAAGTTAGCTCCAAACTGCGATTCAGCAGAACAGGGAGTTGCAACAAACGAATAGGAGCCATCAGAGCAGCATCAAGATCCAAGCGACGCTGGTAGCCTCGATGGCCAGTTAGAATCAGCAACTCAGTCTCGAAGCAGGTCAGTTAAAATTCGAGCTTAAACTACTCAAGGATAGGTTTCAGATGATCCAGCCGCTGTTCTCGATGCTCAACATTTAGCTGGCATCTCATGGGCCATCAAACAGTTTCGCTGATTGCTACTCAAAGGAGAGTCTTACCAAGTTAGTGAGCCTGGTAAGAAAGCTGATAAGCACACGCACTCCCGAGCAACCGAGGGACAAGTTCGATCGGATAGAGGGATCGGTATTCCGCACTTTTGAACCTGTGCAGCGATATTAGAGAAGTCAGCGTAAGTTGATTCTGCCAGAGCTGGCTGCATCCTTACTGGCGAGGAGACTGTCACCCTACTTATAATACTGATATGGATACGTATGTATGATTCTACGTCTATCAGAGTGCTATCATGATCGGATATCCTCGTCGATAACCTCATCCTCGTGTTGCTGTGGCTTCTTTTGATGTTTGGCGGTCTTGATGCCCAGAGCAGCATAGACATCTTGAATCTAAAGGTAACGAAGGCTGTACGATGGAGCTATCGATGTATGGAGTTGCAATGATCTTGCGTTCCTGCATCTTCTTCAGCAGATCGTTGCAGGTCGAGTAGTTCTTCACTTCGTAGTAGTATTCGATCAGCACTGCGAAGATATCGCCGGCACGCACTGCTGAGTCAATGTCGGGCTTCATTAGTCATCTGCTTACTGTTTCGAGGAGCTTCATGCACTCGCTGATCATTCCCTGCGGATTTGTTTCGACCAGTTGCTGCGCTTGAATGAACCGTTCGGCTAGTTCAATTTTAGTCTGGATAGTGGACATACGCATCTACTTGTCCTCCGAGTTGGACTTCTGAGCATGCTTCATTGCCTATTTGAGGGCCAGCAGCGCCTTTTAGTAGTTACGGTACTCATCTATTTCAAGTAATGAGCAAGCCTCGAAGAATCCTGCCAAATTCTCATGAGCCTTCGCCTTGTTGTAGAAGTTGATGATGTGCTTGACTAGTTCTGAGTTTTTGTGCCAGTCAGCAGTCTGCAAAAAGTTGCCTGCCAGCACATAGATCTCAGGGGTACGAGCATTTACAGCGAAAGTAATGATCTTCTCCTGATCAGCGAGCTCAATCAGGCACTTCATGGCCTTAACCTTGTCTCCCAGCCTCACGAAGAGGTTGGAGGCAAGATCAAAGCTGCCCTGTTTGCGTAGCTTGTCGGCAACTGACTTCATAAGTTCGGATTTCTTCTGCATCTCCTCCGGAGGCATTCCGTCTGGGAACAGCTTCTTGGTCAGTTCGTCTGATATTGGAATGTTGTATTGCAGACCCAAGCCCAAAGCCTTTTCGAACTGTTTGGCAGAGATGAGGAACGCAACTGCTCTGTCGTACTTGCCAGCATCAATCAACGAGCTGACCTTATTGTTGATCGAGGTGATATCATCAGGGTTGGCATTATCATCTTCCTCAGGTTCATCCGGTAGAATGTAGTTCTTGAGGTTAGCCTTTGTCGCGAGATCAACCGATTTCTTGTTAGCACCAGCTTTTCTGTATAGAATAATAGCCTTCTCAACCAGCCCTTTCTTCTCGAAGTAAACGGCAGATCTGAATACCACCTACTTTGGCGATTTAATCGATAGGCTCATGATCTCACCGTCCATCTGCCGATCAATGGCAATCTTGATTGCTTGCGAGTAGTATTGGGCATTGGCGTAGTAGTGAATAGCTTCAGCTATCTGATTCTGCTTCTACAGATAGCGGGCAAGCAGGAAGCAGGCCTGAGGTTCACTATCAGTATTGCAGATTTTCCTAGCAGCGTCCAGTTGGTTCTGACTCAAATGTAGTCTCACCAGATTGGATGAGCTACCAGCCTGTTCGTAATAACTGATTGCGTCGTCGAGGTACCCGATAGATTCCTTGTACTGCCCCAACCACAAGTATAGCTCCTTGTCTTTCTTCTTTTCCACGTAATCTTCCAATTCAGCCAGTTTTTGAGCCTCTAGAAGCATCCTCGGTACTTCCTTGGTGTGTGTACCAGCCTTCTCGTAGAGTTCGATAGCTTGCTGGAAATTATTGGCTGCTTCATAGTATTTCGCAGCCGAGTAGAAGGTGTTCTTCAGATTGATTCGATCGTACTTCTCTGCCACTTCTATAGCGTTGTCGGGTTCACCATTCGCTTGGAACATTTTATTGAGAAGATCGTATCTCTTGCTATCCTCATAAAGAGCTTTTGCTTCGTCAGGCATATCCAGCTGGATGGCTACCATCGCCAGTTGAGCCTCCAATTCAGACTCTCTTTTAGATTATCGAATGCTGCGGGCTCCACGTGCAAATCGCATATTACCGATGCAGATTTCAGCAACGTCCAACCTTTTCGATTTAACGCACATCGCTGCCATCTTTTCCCAGATAACTGGGTTCTGGATGCTCTTGACGCTCTTGTAAGCCTCATCGAGGTTGCCTGCAGTTAGATGGAATGAAAAGTTGAGGATACTGTTCTTGACCACCTCATCCTCGTAGTTGAGCTTCACGAAGTCGTGAAGGACCGTTCGCTTGGAGCTGTAGCTATCTTTGCGCCGGTCGATCATATACAGGAACGGAATTCTCAGCGACATGATGCCCAAAACATTGTTTGACAGGTTGTATTTGTCCTGGTATTTTATGCCAGTTTGGGTGGTGCAGAAGAAGGTTAAGAAATCTCTTCCCATGTACTTGGACTCATTGTTTTCCTCATCTTTATCTTCCTGCTCTTCCTCGTCGTCCTTCTCCTCCTCTTTCTTGTCGTTCTTAACCTGGACTCCAGTCTTGATGAACTCTGTTTGCACACCAAGGAACCGTTTGTCTTTGAAATCCCAATACAGTGCTACAGGAATCTTCCCAACTCCCAGATCATATGACAGAAATACATCGACCTAAGTATCATAGATGAAGAAGCTCGTGGAGGGCGCTCCACTTACCTGAAACGCAACTATTCCCACCTTTGTTCCATCTGTATTGATTTGACAGCTCTTAATGTTTCCAAGTGCACCCTTGGAATCCTCGAACTTCCTGCTGACGCTCACCTGCTTACAGTCCTTTAAAGTGATCGAGAAGATATGGATATAACTGTTTTGAGTCCATACCACCAAAAAGCTCCCTTGAATGTGGAATCCCAAGACCTTTCCTTCCGATTCGGGAAAGTTTATCGTTTGTTTGGTCTGACCGTTGAGCTGTAGCTGATTGAAGCCGTAATCAGTTGTGACAAGTAGGGTATCTGGCCCTGTAACAGCACAATTAACCGCTTTGAGGTTGATAGTTGACAGCTTATCCACTTGAAGCCCGTCGCCCACCAGTCTGAGTTTGAGCACTTCGACCTTTTTATTTGTCCAGAACAGCGCAACATCGTCCTTGATGTCGATTCCCTTTATATTAGTACCGACTGGATAGTTCAGTTCACGCTTGTCCTGTCCTTTTTCGTAATGGAAGTCGATGCTTTCTGCAGATGTCAAAAGCATTTTGTAAATGTCAGACATTTTTCCTGTAATTCGAGTCTCAGTCACGATAATCACCTCACCGTCGGCTTGCTTGCAAACTATAACTCCATTGTTTCGACCAACTGTCAGTAATTGGATGGCCTTGCCAAGCTGCAGGAAGGGTTGCGGGGACCATTGTTCTTTATCTACCGGAGATTCACTTCCGAGTGCCATATTTTTCCAAAAGAGCAACCGTCCGTCTCGAGTTCCTGCTACCAGTGATCTTCCTCTTCCATCATAAACAATAGAAGAAATCTTGTCAGATGCAAAGCTTCCGCCATCCTCATTATTGAGCACATCGAATACAGTCAACGCGTAGTTCTCGTCCTGTTCAAGATGCCAAAATCTGATCATGTTCTCGTTGCTGCAGGTAGCTAGTAAGCAAGAACCTATCCAAATAGAGCTGAGATTCTCTGGCTCCCCTGATATGCTCAGCTTCACTTTCTTTTCTGGGCTAGACTTCTCACTGAAGTTAATCTTGAACTGCACGAGGAGAAGGGTGGAGGTAATCACAATTGCTGAGCCTTCTTTCTGGTAGAAGATTAATGCCTTAATTGTTCCACCCACGCGACACACATCAGAACACATGTTCAGATCGTTGGCCAGGCAAACAGTGCCGCTTCTCCCAGCGAACAGGAATAGGTTACCAAGGTTGCTCTTGTTCCCACCTTCCACGTTAATGTCGCAGAATAAGCAGTGCGTGATCGCCCAGTCTTTCTTGTAGTAGGCAAGAAGGTTGATTCCCCGCCATATGGCTACCATACCAGTGAGGTCGCTGGTGACCATACGACTGCCCGACGGGTTGAATTTGATGAGCATGATGGGATCTGAATGGGGTTTGGTTTCCTCCTTTGGTGCTTTTGTTTCCTCATTCCAAATGGTAACACGACCTACATAAGCTAGGATGTACCGTTGTCCCAGCCGATGGCAAGGATGGGGTTGATAGGATGCCACTCAATACACGTAGGTGTGATACTCCTTGACAGCTCGTACTGGTGCTTTTCGCCGGATTCATTGAAGAGATGGATCTTATTGGAAGTGGTGATGGCTATGGTGGGGTTAACCGTAACGTTGCTCACAGCTATTCGAATAACCTTTTCATTGCCCTTCTTGAGATCATTGAGCTCGACCTTCGAGAACAAGCTCATACGTTTTAAATAGTTTGAATATTTAAATGGACAAGGCCGTGGCCATTAAATACATGGGCCGAAGCCGTTATCGCCGATGGGCGACAATGCTGTCAATACAATCTCTCTGCCTGCTCAAAATAAAAAATGTGTTCATCGTGGAACATTGCTATCATTCCAATTGCTTACATATATATACGTCATTATGTTTTAGACGAAGCAAGAGCGAATCATTGTCGTTGGAGGAGGGCTATCGGGGCTATCTGCTGCAGAGTATGTTATGAGAACACGCCCAACTGTTCAAGTTACAGTTCTCGAAGCAATGAATAGAGTCGGTGGACGAACTCAATCAGTCGAGCTTCACGGTGCAATGTTCGACTTGGGAGGAATGTGGGTGGGAAAACATCAGAAGCACGTGCTCGAACTAGCTGCACGAGCAAAGGAAGAGCTTGTTATGCAGGAATGCAATGGGCTTAAGATTCTCGAGTTCGCCAACGCAGTCGGTACCTATCCAACTGACATCCCCAACAACGTGAATATCGTTGGGCTCATTCAGATGCAATATCTGGTGTGGAAGATCAACAGAATGGCGAGGACTGTCCCTTTGAAAAACCCAAGTTTGTGCAAGCAAGCTGCTTACTGGGACTCCATCACAGTGTACAGCTGGATGCACGAAAACATTTGGTTCGAGAAGGTAAAGAAACTCTTCGAGGCGGCCATTCGCGCTATCTTCGGAGTAGAACCGTCGGAAATTAGCATGCTTTTTATGCTGTGGTATGTACACCAATCCGAGTCACTTGAAAACCTCATCAACATCAAGAATGGCAATCAAGAAAAGAAGTTGATCTTCGGCTCGCAATATCTGAGCCTTTATCTGAAAGAAGAGATTGAAAAGAAAGGTGGAAAGGTTTGCTTAAGTTCACCTGTGGCTACTGTGAAACAGACTGATGATGCAGTGACCGTCACTACTAAGGACGGGAGGTCGTTCGAAGCTGATTACCTTATTGTCGCGATGCCACCTGTGAGCATCAATCGAATTATCTTCAGCCCAAAACTCAGCGAAAGAAGATAGATGATCAACCAGAAGAATTTCATGGGATCTATCATTAAGATCTTGGTCTTATATGAAGAGAGATTTTGGAAGGCCAAAGGGTTCAGCGGAGAGACACTATCGGATTGCATTGACTCACCCGTGTTCAACGCCTACGATGATTCGAGACCGAAGGGCAACGGAGAAGTCCAACCAGCCATCGTCGTGTTTGTCAATGGAGCTGTGGCTAGATACTGGGGAAGAAAAGACCAACTACAACAACGAACACTTGAGAAGCTTGCTCAATATTTTGGTGAGAAAGCGCTTAACCCACTTGAAGCTCACATCCAAAATTGGTCCGACGACGAATACATTAGGGGTGGGCCTGTTGGAAACTTTCCTCCAGGAACACTAGTGGAAGTTGGCGATATCAGTGAGTCGGAAGGCCGAGTTCATTGGGCTGGCACTGAAACCGCTCACTAAGGACAAGGATTTATGGATGGAGCTATCCAGGCTGGTAAGCGAGCGGGAGCAGAGGTAATCCGTCGATTCGAGGGCCGAGACGTTGAGCTGCATGGCTCCGACCATTCCTCCGTTCCGAAGTACTATGGGTATGTTACTTCGTTCAAGCGTTGGTTTAACCGATTTATATGATCTGAAATGTGAGTCGTAAGTAGCCAATAATTGATGAACCGATTCTCAGATTGCCTGAGACAAGTCTTGGAGGAGTCTGCGCGGCAAGTAGCGCACGAAGCTTCAATGTAAAACCTCGAGAAAGCTTTTCAAGAGCTTCAAGCAAGCATCAGAATACCACTGTCCAAGGATCTCGCAGCCGACCTGGTGGAGTCATCTGTCAGATGCTACGATGTTTCGTTCAAGCTGCTCGAAATGCATCTGAAATCCAACAACAAGTTTATCTTGGAGTTTGTGCTACGGCTGAGGCTAGTCGGGATCGACTCCATTGTGCTTGTGCTGACTGGGCTGGATAAGTAATCAACGGTTAGCCTGCTGACAAAAGACCTTTTGGAGAAGCTAGTTGTGACTGCAAGGTTGGCTCTCAATAATGGGCCTGCTTATGCAAGTCGCGCCAAACCGATAAATCGACTGGCAGATCAGATTCTCCCAGAGATATAAAAGGTACCAGCCAGGGTGCTGTTTCTGCATCATCTGAATTGCTGCGAGTACTACCGTTACGAGTGCTAACTACCGAATTTCAGTCCGAACGACCTACGATAGGCAGTTGAGTCACTCAAGAAAGTCGACTTTAATGGAGCCAATCCAAGAGATGTGAAGTATCTGATGGACTACCAACCACTGTTGGATAGTGTGCTGATGGAAATATGTACCAAACTGCTCAAAAAACGTGTTGACATTTCAGCACTTCTCGACTACCTCCCCGAAGCATACAAAACGCCTCTACTGGCCCTGTACCGACCCACCAGTCATTCTAACACTATTGCCAACTTTCCTGGAGTATCAACAGCCTACTACTCCCTGTACTTAGAGGTTAGAGATCACGGACTTGAACGGATCGATATTAACATCCTTCGAGAGATACTCAATAAGAATTGGTAGGAACGCGGGTTCTTCGAGATAATCTATGTACGCATCAAATAATGCCTGTGTGTCCTGAGTTTATGGTTTGAGGTCTACATGGAGAAAGGAAGTTCGCCGTTCATAACAGAAGGCTACCGGATGTTCGTTGCTGCAGCCAACAACTTCCTGACAGTGACAGGCAATAACCCTCAGAACATGATTGAGCTGACTCTGTCCGTCTGCCGTAGCTTCTCAGCCGGTAAGAAGAAAAGCAATGAGGAAATAATCCCTCCGCTCAAGAAATGCATGATGGTGCTGGTGGAGCTTTTGTCACAACAATACAATGACGAGCTCAAGATCATGCAGCTGTTCGAGGAGCTCACAAATGTGATTAAGCGCATTAGGTTCTTTGAACATCACAAGGATCTTCAAAAATTGGTGTGTTTCTATCTCCTCGTTCGCAAAAGTCCTTTCGCGGAACAGTGCTACCGTGAGTATCTCAGTGGAGCCAAGAGCAAAAATGAAGGCGATATCATCATGTTACTGCATCGCTGCATGAACTCTTCAGGTTCTGAGAGGACTGCAAATATCAACGAGCTGGTCAAGAGCAAGTCTGCTGCGGTTCCAATCTTCCTAGTATCTCAGCCCGAAGCAATTCTGGAACTGCCCGAGGATTGTTTGGTATCATTCAAGGAGCCCATCAGCTACTACTGCATGATATTTTCGAAGCAACTTAGCGATGAAGACTTTGGGAAAGCACTGAAGCATCTCCACAATTCACTGGAAAGGATTGACATAAGGCATAGTGGGGAGTATCTCAAGAATATTCGACAACTAATTCTGCACCGAATCAAAAATTCTCACCTTGGTGTTGAAGTCGAGTATAAGGCAGTATTGGTTTGCCTTTACTGTGAAGTGGTGGTGATGCTCAAGGATGAACTGCCTTACAACAACATGAGCCCTAATCAGTTCTATAGGCTTAATATGTGGCTCGGGTGTCTGGCTAACAAAGCAACTATCTCTCAAGAGTTTGTTACGCTGGGATCACTCTTGGTATTCAAGAGTTTACAGAAGTATCTTTCGGAGAGGGAAGCTCGAGGACGCGTTACATTAACTGTGGGAGAATTCGACTGTCTAAGCAAGTTATTTGAGCTTGTCGTGAAGCATTGCCCAGAGAACAGTCACCAACTGAACGCAGTTAAGTTCTCGATGCTCCAGATTCTTATACTGAGCGAATCAGTTCCCATCAACGACATTAAAAAGATTGTGTGTGCTGAGAACAGCAAACAGCAGCTTCAGCTTTACAATACTATCGAGTTTATGCCAGAAGATGTCAGAGCTGCAGTACTCAGAAAGATAGTATTGCTTTCCATGCAGAGCAACGAACGAGCAGAACTGAACCCGGACGACCTGAAGAAACTTATCCTCATGACAAATTAAAAGAAGGAGCGTTTAGTGTACATCCGAGAACTCCTACTGACAGGTGACCCCGAATGCCAGAGTTTTGTGGAGATACTGGCAAGTATGTACCCAGAAGTAGCAGATGCACTTATGGAAGAGTCGGGCTCACTATTGTGATAATCAAAAACTTTAAGATTGGTAACGTAATACTTGTGGATGCTGGTTCTGATGAGCTTGTCCACTTGTATGATACTTACCTATAATGTTTTGTAGTAAACTATGAGTCTTGAGGATAGCTACCAATCGGACCAAATTGAAGATCTTCCCGATATCAACTACGACCCAAACAAGCATGTACTCATCGTTGAGAACTATGAACTAGAGGAGAAATTCAGGCGACACTATCTTGATGAGAGACTCAATCCATGCATGACGAGGAAGGAAGACGGCATAATAGAAAAGCATAGGAATGCCTCGAGCTCTACAAGCGGAGCCAGGGAGCTGACAATCGGTCGCCTGAACCCGAGCAACAAGAACTTCATCTGTGTGACCAACGAAATGGTTTCAAGAGTCCACTGCAAGATCTCAATGGTGGAGAACGACCTCTCGCCTCTTTCGAGGGAGTTCCGCAGGCTTTTATATTACCGATAACGTTCCGAGGAGTGGCGGGCACTCTCCAGACTCCCCAACAACTGCATGAAGCTTATCTTCGAATTTATGAGGGCAGTGCACGGCTACTACCTTACCGACGAGAACAGCAGGAACGGTACCTTCGTTCAGATCCGCGACTGGCGTCCGGTCAGGAGGGACGCGATTTACACTTTAGCAGGCGAGCGGTACGAATTGAAGATACTCGACATCCTAAACAACCACAGCGGATGGGATAACCAGTACCTGACCAAGGTCAATGACTTCTTCAGAAGACTGGACTTGACCAAGACAACCGTGCTCCCCGAAGTCCCGGCCGAGAACCGCGTTGTAAGGTCCCGAAGCTCCCTTTCGTACCTCTACTTGCGCATCAAAATCGACAACATACAGACCTTTTATGTCATTACCTCAGAAAAAACTCTCGTGGGACTCGGGCTTGGAAGCGATATCAACCTCACCGACCCCGCTGTCCCCTACCAGGACCTCCAGTCACAGATTCGCTACGAGAACGGAAAGTGGCAGATCAAGGACGGAGGCATCAGCAGCTCGACCTATGGAACCTGGCACAAACTGCAGAACGCGGAGTCTGTAAAGTTGGACAGAATGCAGTGCATCAAGCTCGGCTCCGCAGTCACTTTAGACTTCAGCTACAAGGGGTGACAGCGGTGCGTGATGAATTTCTGCTGGTTAACTCACTTCTTGCATCGACCCTTGTTGCTGGATCGTCGCTGGAGGCGCAGAGTCTTGGCCTCGCTATCGAGGTTTTTCAGGAACTCGCTGAACGGTACCCTCTATAAGGTGCTGTCCGGCAAGCTCTTTTCAATGGAGTTTTGGCGCCGTGGCACACTATCGTCCCGGAAATCCTTGTTGGTGTAAACAGTGTTCTTAAGCACCTTCCACTCAATCTTCGGACTGACAATTTTCCTGTGTGAGAATGGCCGTCCTCTGCACTCCGATCTGCTCCTCGCCGTATACACTCTTGGTTTCTGGAAGCTGGCAGGGAGCACGAGGGACTCTTCCTGGAAGGTCAGGAGGGGTTTCGTAATATTGGTCGGTTGCCGCACCCTTATAAATCTATCCTCGCGGTCCGTGGTGTCCCAGCCGGTGATGTCGTCGTCCGCAGTGTGACACCCTCGCCGGACAACTCGACTGCGTATGAGTTTGCGCCTATCTGGCTCCTTCGCAGGCTCAAACATATGAAATATAATGGTAAAGTTATTTCAACGAGGAGATATCGAAATCAAATCGGTTGTTCCTCTTCAAGCTGTTGCTCAGCTTTGATCTTTCTTTTCTGCCTGTTCTTGAAGAGGTTTTTCTTTGGTTGCTTCAGCTTGGGTGGTTCATCTCCAATAAGGTTAACAATGTTTGCCTGAGAGTTCTCCAAGTTATTGAGTTCTTCCGGATGGATTTCAATGCTAACTTCAACGGAAGGAGCTCTGAGAGATTTGATCCAGTTCTTCAGCTTTAGGAATGGCTTTCGGTAGTGTTCTATAATGGAGGCAATGGTGAAAAGGCTAGACGTTACTACGACTGCTGCTGATAGAGCATCACCGACAACGAGCGAGTGCGGTTCAAAGGAGAGCCACATCACGCAGCCAGCGATCGCCGTGTTTCCGAGTTCGCAGAGAATATCGAACAATTTGTAGAAGGGGCCGTACGGGTTGCACACGATGCTGTAGAGCAGGAAGGCGACGCTGAGGCCGGCGGCGGTTCCGAGCTGCGCGGTTGTGTTGTCGAAGAGGACCGCCATAGTAACTGACAGCAATACCTTGCGGATCATTGCAATAGTCTCGTAGAGCTGGGATGCCTTGGAGACGTCCTTGACCTGCTCAACGGTCATGTTGGCGAAGTTTTTGTTCTGGTTTAGAATGTTTTTAACGCATATTCCCAGCCAGCCGACAATGTAAAGGCAGGAGACCGAGGAGGTAGCGAGACTGGCCACCCCGACGTTGGTTGTGAGTTCGACGTGCTTGAAGTTGACGACTGCGGCGAACAACATCGTGACAATAGAGAGGTTGAGGAGGTTGTTGATCATTGAGTACTGAATCTTCCTCAAGGCTGTTCGAACGACGGCACGAGCAGCTGAATGATGGCTCATCATCGAGTTGATCAGACTGAGAGTTCCAACGAGAGACCATCCGATGATGTTGAGGCCGAGCATGTACACCGTTGACTTGAGCGAGTCCGGGACCTGGCCGTTAATCACCAAGATTGGACTGATTCCAACGTGCCGAAGGTCCGTAACAGTGAAGTTGTCCTGCATTGGTGTGTAAATGTGCTGGAACAGAGGCTCGATGTTGGCGTAGCGCATCATTCCGAAGGCCCAGTCCATACTGTAGGGGTAGAGGACGTTGGCGTAGAGGTAGAGGCTTGTGATTTGACAGAAATCGAGGAGCTTGAGGAACACGATTCGCTGCTGGGCGAACGTAGCGAGGATAGAGGACATCATAAAGGACACCAGGACGAAACCATAAACGGCATGGAGGTACGCTCCTCTTCTGTCTTTGGAGTCCGAAGGACACTCAAGCTCAAACACTTCGACTGTTCTTTCCTTACACGGACACGTTCCTAGGATAGGTCTCCCGTTTTTGCCGCGGCTGCGGTCGCAAAGAGTGCAGCTGCCGACCGAAGAGTCATTGCACACCTTGCAGGTGGGGTTGCACGACTCACACTGCTTCGAGGTGAGATTGAAGAACTTGTTCTCGGGACAGCACACGCCGTTCGACTTTTCTGCGTCAGAACATTCGAGGCAGAACCCAGTGCTGCTGCAGTTAGAACAGTTGTTGGGACAGGGAAGGCACGAGGTGTTGGAGGGGTACATTCCAGTGGGACATCGACCCACACACATGGTTGATCCTTGGGCCAGCCAGACGTAGTCGGGCCTGCACGTCAGGCAGTTCGATTGGGCGGGACCTGTGCAGGTGGCGCATGCGTAGTGGCACCCCATGCACATCCCGAACCCCGTTTCGCTGTAGGTCGACGGAGGGCAGGTCGTGACGCAGGTGCTTTTAACATAGAGGTAGGTCGCGTTACATTGACGGCAGAAGGTGGAGTTAATGCACTCCTTGCAGCCGATAGGGCAGGGATCGCATGTCCAGGTCAGCGAGTTTCGGTAGGTGCCTTCGGGACACGCAGTTAGGCATTCTCCCGTAGGAGTCAGGTAGAAAGTAGGTTTGCAGCTCAAACAGTTCGAAGTAGAGGCTGCTGTGCAGTTGTGACAGGGATAGGGGCAGGCCTGGCAAAAACCTGACATGTTGAAGAATGTTGATGGACAGGCAGAAGCACAGGAAGTTTGGAAGACCACTTGGGGTGCAATACAGGAGGCAAGAGGTCGACACACAGAGACAATGAGTTGGTAGCCAAGGTAGCAGGAAATACAGGAATATTATGAAGAAGCGTTGCAGGAGGAGCAAGTGGAGTGACAAGGTTAGCAGAGAAAGGAAGAGTTCTAAAAGTAGTGGGAATTGCAGGGGCAGGAAGAGGCAGATAAAGTTCGGAAAAGGGAAACATCACAAGCGGTGCAGGTGGAAGAGGTGCCGGAGCAGTTGAGGCACGAGTACGCGCACGCCGAGCAGGCAGCGACG
>ERZ724508.1535-NODE-1535-length-13489-cov-5.363109_pt1 | contig 13489 bp, 19 predicted proteins | sample MGYA00376041_ERZ724508 | MGnify/ENA primary metagenome ERZ724508 (study PRJEB28724, sample SAMN07190887) | wastewater metagenome | isolation source: effluent of sewage treatment plant in Hong Hong | place: USA: Christiansburg, Virginia | collected 2016-03-01 ...
ATGAGCTGCAATATCGTCGATTTGGTGCTGGCGGACCAGCCCAGTGGATGGTTTGAATTAGAATTGATAGGTAGAAGATGCAACAATATGAAGTAGATAGCCAGCGAGGCATTTTCTCCATACCAACGGCCATCTCAATAGTTTTCCTATGGCCAGCTGTTGCTGCGTCAATTTCAGAAGTTTTTGAGGGGAAAAGGTTGCCCGCCAAAGTGCTTTCAAAGGCCAAGATTCGCTTATCGCTGTTAGTGGAGTTATTAAACGCGAAACCAAGGGTTTATCCCCTCAATATCAATAGAGCAAGGCTAGAAAACCTTTAAAAGGAACATTTGTGAGTAACCATACACACTCGGCGTTGATGCCTTCAGTTCCAGGAAAAATCGGGGTTTTTTATCCTGATTCCGAGAACCCTGAACAATTTGAGGGTCAAAGTCAGATCCAAAGGGTTGAGAAGCGGTTATTGCCCCAGGCTACCTGCTACACTGAGAAAGTTTGAAAATCAAATCGATGACGGTGCTCTCCAAGCTTGTCTACTGAGACAAATGAAGGGCTACTTGGAAAAAAGAAAACATGAACGTCACAGAGTTTGCCCGACAGCGTCACTTGGGACGAGAGTCATCAACAGAGCCATCTGATTGACGTAGTCCTGACTCGGGGCACCAGCCACAACCAGCAGCTAGTTGATCTTTCGGGCTTGGTTGAGCCTATAGGTGATCTGCCCTTCCTCCGTGTCGTTGAAGACAAGCCGTTTAGGCCTAGCCTTGCGCTCAGCAATCAGGAACCGTTCGTTTTGCATGCCAACAATAATAATTAATAGTGAGCGAACCAAAACAAGCATTATATAGAGAGAAAGCAGCTGATGCCGCTGGCGACTATAAAATATCCGCGACACGGTTTAATTAATTCAAATGGCGGATGAGTCCTGCTCAGTTCTTTGGTTAAGGTGTCAAACTTGTCTGCTTTTCGGTGATACCGTGTAGAATTATTGTTTCGGCTGGAAGGTTGTGTGAAAAGGAGGTGGCTCAACTCAATGGAAATAGCTTTTCGCAAGTCTGAGTGTGGGATAGTCGTATAATACACGCTCCCAAATACTTTTGCCGAATGGAACCGGTATAAAAGCCGTCAGCTGAGGGTTGGAAGGCTACTCTCTACCAGCTTATTGATGGCCAATATAGCGAGATGTACGAACTTCCTTCATACAAAGTGCAGAGCAGCAGACCGTGTTGCTGAACGATATTCCCAATAACACATCTCTATTGCAGTTTCGAGAACTGGGTTTAGAGTGGCAGGTGAAGCGTGTGGAAGTCGCTAAGATAAACACTCCAATTTACTACTCGAACGGTACTGAAAGCTACATGGTGCTGCTGCATAGCAGAATACCCACTGATTGCCGATCGCAAAAACAGCAATCGCCAAAGATGGCTTCCAACGGTCAACACCACGAAGGCGAGTTCGATAGTTTAGAGCTTGCACTCAACCAACTAACAATCAACAAGCAGCTTTACGAGGAGAAGGTAAGGATGCTCAAGCCTGTGGAGGTTGAATCAGCAATATTCAGCGTAGTTTCGACAGAGAATGGGTACTATATTCAAGTGGGCAAGCATCTCACGCGTATTGACCAGAGTTTGGACTTCGACTTGAACAAGTTTACCAATAGATTCGAATGGTACGGTGGGGAAACATGGCGAGCAGTCTTTCATGATCTGGAGTCTCTGCTGAAACTCTAGACGGTGCTGCTTGAAATCCTTAGCAAAGCCATTCATCACCCCACAGATCTCTAGTCTAAGTACGGATCATAACCTGACTCGGAGCAGATCTACCAACAGCTGTTCTTCGATACGCCATAATTCTCCAGCCATATTGTCGAGACCTACAAGGATAAGATGGAGATTGAGACAATTTCAGTGGGGAAGGTCGTTTCTGTGATGCCAACAGCCTATGAAAAAAGCGTGAAAGTTGAGTTCGGTGAGTTAGCATTGTCTCAACAATACCGTTACTTCTTGGTAACGAAGGAGCATCGTCTATGCCTGTTTACGATTCCCAGCACGACTTCTATTGACATGCATAACGCACTCTTCACAATCAGCAACAGCAAAGGTGATATATTATCTCCTCGCAGCCTACATTTCACCGAGGACCAGCGTTCGATTCTCTTCCTAAGCAGCCAGCAACAGTCTACCGCGAGCACTGTCTACCTCTACAATATTGAGAGTAGCACGATGCTCGAGGAGTACGTACAGAGTCGGATAAGATAGGTGGTGATGATTGGTAATACTCAGCAGCAGTTGCTGCAACTGCATACCCATAATAACCGCAGCTTTTACTGTATCAGCCAAAGTTCGTTAGTAGAGCTATAGGTCGCTGGCGGCAAACTCAAGACGGTACGATCCCATGCCTTTCCTCGTCGAAGACTCCGAAGCATATTCTGTGCAGCTGAAGACCTTTTGCTGGTGGGTGATGACAACGGTGTCGTTAGGGTATATAACTCGTTTGAGTCAAAACGCTCTCTGAACAACCTGGTGAGCCCGCCGACCAACGTTCTCGGCATTTGTGTATCGACTAATCGCAGTATCGTCGTTGTATGCACTGCTGAAAGAATATTCTTCTTTGCGACAAGTAACTATCCTAGCCACACAGAGCCCAACATTATCAAGCGTCTCAAAAAGGAGGACAAGACAGCACGAGCACTGAACCTGTCGCTGGAGGATCGATAGCGTTATCGCATCGATAACTACCACTACACGACTGTCAAGCTTGTGCTTCAAGAAGCTTACCTGGTCACTTTTACACGCGACCTGCTCGTTGTTTGGGAGCTCAAAAAGGTTGTGGCAAACGGCGAGGGCTGCTATAAGATCGTGCAGCTTCCGGAGCGTATTCTTGGATTCCAGGAGGTCGAGTAGGAAAGAAGACTGTTGCTGAATCTGTAGCATTCAGTGGCAGTGGTGATCATCGGATGACGTACTTCTATCAGAAATTTATGAAAAGACTCGTAAAAAGTGCACTGCTGCTGCTGCCTACAAATAATTTCTATCGTTTTTCTGATCAGCCCACCAAAATGTACAAGAAGGAGACACCAGAGGAGCTGAAGAAGCGACTGACCCCCATTCAGTACGAAGTTACTCAACATGCTGGCACTGAACGACCATACACCAGTAAGAACGTCTGCTATCTTAGGCTAGTACAATGACTTCAAGAAAGAAGGGGTATTCCTGTGTGTAGTCTGCCAGCAAGGACTGTTTAACTCGGAACTAAAGTACAATAGTGGATGCGGGTGGCCTGCCTTCTACGATCAGAACAAGGATGCTAATATCAAGCGGATTGAGGATAGGTCACATGGCATGAAGAGAGTGGAGGTACGTTGCGGTAACTGTGATGCCCATCTTGGGCATGTGTTTGATGATGGACCAAAGGACAAGACCGGGATCCGCTATTGCATCAATGGGGCAAGCCTAAACTTCAAGAACAAGAAGTGATAGCCGTTTCTGACGATTCGAGTTGGCATTATTTAAAGTTTGCTGGAGAAATGCAGAATAACTTCTATGGAGGTCCACTCTACCAACCACCAGGTACAGAGAGGTGGCTAGTCGCACCGTACTCACCACGTTCTTATCCTGCTCTGCCTGCAGTACCGTACTACTTTCGGAAGACGTAGACCTGCCTATCCTTCCCCAATGGTTGCTCAAGTATTCCAACAGCAGGTGCCTCTGCCACCACCACCACCGCCCAAACGAAAGCACAAGTGGATGTTTTCTTTTGGCGAGATCTGTACCTTTTGCACAATAGTCATTCTGACCATCGCCGGAACAACCTACATCGGCACCGTGGAACTTATAAGCTACTTAGTGCTAAAGTGCACCGAAGGTAATACCTGTTATGATAGTTAGGCCTCATTGCTTTTATTGTGGGCATTACCGCAAACTACTCCATGGCCGTCGCTTCAACCTTTACTTTACCGATAGCCTGCAAAGTTCGCTACAGCATCATCTTTACTATCTTCGCCTTCATCTTGGGCATCGTCTCGGTTGGCTGCAATATCGCCCTCATAGTGCTCCTTATGATTCGGTCAGGCAAGCACGTTGGGGGTTGCTACCTTCGCCAAGATTTCCAATGGTACCTAATAGCTCTTTCGGCACTCGAGATTTTCCTAATGATTGACATCCTCTGCTACTTGCCAGCTATCCGCAGCAGAATTCGGAACGAACGTATTGTTAAGGAAATGGTAAGGAACAACCAATGATCGGTACCGAAGGTCTTGCTTGTATTGTTAAATGTTAAGTGCACAGAAGAGTATTCACAGTGGGGCTGAGGTTGTGAGCGGGCACAAGCCCTTCAAAAAATCCCGGTTCCGTCCAAGTTAACGAGAACTAAGTGTGCCTAGTCCAAAAGATGGTCAGCCGATAGATGTGATCGATGTCGTGGTACAGAGTAAACTCTCTCCTTCACACTCCAACAAAAACAGATCGGAGTTTGCCAAGAAAAAGCAGCGCAACAAGCTGTCGATGGCAGATCTCGGCGCAAGACCGGCAAACACCAACAACGATCCTCCAGAAAAATGTATGAAGCCGATCAACAGGTTCGACCCGTTGGCACCTGATTTTGACCCGAGTAGCCTCGTATTTTGGGTAAAGCACGAGATGTAGATGCTTGCCGAATAGTACAGGCTGGATCAAGAATGGCTAGCAGCAACGAAATAAGCGTTGACTTATCAGTAGCTCTTCGAAGCAACCCTTGGAGTGTTCCGGAAGCATCTACGGTAATGTTGCAGACTACAACAGTGCCGTTCACTGGGAGCGATAGGCCAGCATTCCGAAATGCAGGATAAAAGTGAGCTCGCTTTCTTAAAATAAACTAACGATGTGCTGAGAAAGTCTTAAGCTTGGGCAAAGCAGAAGCTGGAAGAGATGAAGAAACATTGGAAGGAAGCCTGTGATAGCGTGCTTCAATTGCAACTACAGCTCGAGCAGAAAAATGCTGAGGCGTTCAATTTGCAGAGGCACGATAGCCATACGAAGAGGTTGATTGCCCACTTGCAGGAAGAAGTTCGGAAGGTGCTTCAAAGCAAAGACGGCCTCAGAAAGTATCAAGAAGCCAATCAACTGTTGTCAAATATGCTGACCGAGCTTGAAGTTGACAATGGAAACCTCAGCAAAAAACTTAGTGATGTGGAGGAAGCCCTCCATAAGAAGAACGAACAGTACGAAGGTCTCAAAGACGACTACAGCAAACTGAAGCAGCTGTATCGGTTGTTGGAGACTCGCGCCAAACTCGATGGAGAACGAATAGCTGGATTACCAAACAAACCTTTAGCGAGTCACTCCAGCAGAAGACACGAATCAAGACGAAGTCAGGACAACATTGTACTTCCACCGGAAAACATCCCAGGCCAAATCGCACAACGAGGAACTGGCAGTGATTAGTAACCGTCTGCACGCTCACCATCTCAATCTGCCCGATAGGTAAGCCCGACTGTTAACCTAGTTTGTAAAGGCCCTTCGGCAACGTATACACAGTCCTCCTCAACCATCGGCATCTTGACATTCCTCTTATCACTTTAATATTTTTTTTACAATGGAGAAACTTCTCCTTATCGTTTTGCTGCTTTCTCTGATGTCGCTTGGTCACAGCTTAATTGAAATCTTCACGGCCGGTCCTACGTCGGTCCCTCGACCACCAGGTAAATATAGAACAGGGAGGATGAGCTTCCAGAAGGATAAACTCAGCAACAACGCCACCTTTGAGAGACTACAGGCACGCCAACCTATGTTTGTTCTCTCTATTTCTCACCTTGAGTACAACGGATACATAGGCTTACGTCTGAACCGTAGCCTGGAACCGAATGGCCCAAACTCAATGTTATTGGTCGTCAACGCCTCAATGATCTACCAAACAGAGCCTATCCGCATCTTCCTCATGCAGGTAACCTTCCTAGTGAGCGAGCCAATAGTGAACATTGAGACAGCAGTTCTCAATGTGTCGTACTCGCACCCAGTGCAGAACTTCACAACAAAGTTTCCATACGGTGATAACCTACGCTGTGTCTACTTTGCAGTCGGCTTCACCAGCAACATCTTTACGATAGCTGTGGTCCTTAAAATGCCCGACATCTCAAGCCGCAACTTTACTTTATACTTCGTTGACTTGGAACTTATCGGACCACGGGAGTGGGTTGAACTGATACTTGTGACGGTGAATTATTCACCCTCTGCAGGCTGCTCGCGTGGCTCGATGTAGTACAAACAACTTCTCATCAACGATAGTAGTCGACCAATATAGGCCTACCGCGATAACATTCAGTATGTGGTAGGACTGGCGACCATTGACTCCGGAGGAGGGTATTTCCACCACAACGAGGATGCACATACTGTTGAATCAAGGACCAACATCAGCTATTTTCGGTACTCTCTAATCGGCATGAACATGACCTGCATCGTAGGAGCGACGGCAACAGCGAAGCCACAATCTCCTAATTTAAATCCTGAAAACTGGTCCGCTCGGTTGTCGTCTCTCCCTTTTCTGATGCTCGTTCTTATCGGTTTAGCCAACAGCTTTCCGATAATGCATTGATAATTCCCCATTTTTGACTTGTTTCGTTACGTCATGTTCATACCGACATATAATTGTTGAATGACAGACAAGAAATTCACGTACGCAGAAGTTGCTAAGCACAATAAACCCGAGGACTGTTGGTTAATTATTGGGGACAGTGTGTATGATGCTACGAACTACCTCAACGAACATCCAGGCGGACCCATCGTACTTAGTACTCGAGCAGGCAGAATCGTCACCGTAGCATTCGACCAGGCCAGTCACTCAAAGCACGCAAAGGAGTAGATCCTCCCTAGCAAGCGTATCGGTCTGCTTGACAAGACCTCAGAACCAGAGCTGTGGCAGCTAGAGACTCAAACCCAGACCAGCCCAATCGTCTTGGTGCTGATTGTGTTAGCAATCGTTGCGTTGGTGTACTTCCTCACGCAGTGATTGGTGATCGGCAGCTTGGCAGTGATGCTTGAACAGCCATTTTAGATTTCATTTCAATGTTAAATTGGTTGTGCTCAAGGAAAACATCGAATATTCGCCAGCAATATTTGTTGGTTCACTGCCAAGCAACGCACTAACCGTCAATGAATCCATGGGCTTGTATGATAAGGGCTGGAGTACAGAATTAACAAAGAAGTGTCGAACTTTTAGCCCCAAACAAGGCTGCAGGACCATGGTCTTCGTCTCTCCCGGTATGAGAGCAGACTGCGCGCGATATGGAGATCCAGTGGCTTTCGATATTAGTTACGGACTTCTCAGGAGTGTTGCAAATACAAGAGGCATAAAGTCGGAGTCTCCACGGTAACCGACACTAACCTTCGAGCTCTTCTCGCTGGGGTTGCTATTGCAGTGGAGGAAGACAATGCAGCCATGTCTGCAGCACTCGACAGGTTCATACAGCTGCATGGAGAGGCACCGGGATCGTTCATTTCTGATATTAGAACTCGTTTGCGTCTGCAATAGAGGAAAGTAGCAGGGACGGGAGAGGCTCTACATCGAAACGCAAAGAACCCGTTCGCCTCAGACTTCTTTTGAGCAACTTACACTCCAAAATTCAGCATCTCTGTGCGCTGCTTGAGTCCCAGTCCATGAAGGCGAGCATCAATCAGATGTTTTGAGGTGATACCATTGTCCATGCTCAGAGTAGAAACAAATGCTTCAGTGCATCTTCCCGACTGAAACAAATCTCTGATGGCTTGAGCGAATTGAAGATTTCGTTGATTAGGTCACTTTGATCTTCCCATACAACTGCAGTTATTGATCACTTGCTTATCGATTAAGTTACCTTGAGGTTTATAAAAAAGAGCCTGAGGCATTGGATTTTTTTTGTGAGAGTTCACATTTCCCGTCAAATGGTATCCCATACGACGTCCGAGAGCATCACCGATCTTCGGCGTATGTTTTCTATGGAAGTCTTCCTGTGTATATAAATCGGCTTGCTCAAGCCAAACAAAAACCTTTCGATGATTCTTTCACCTTTTCGTAACGTGCTTGCCGATGAGGCTCGCATGCTCGTCAAGGTGGCAGAGTGGTGAACTCTGAAATGACATTCCTTGCGTATTTGCTCCACCGCGGACTCTGAATATTAATATTGCGATACCACCAAAGAAAACCAATAAGTGGTGAAGGAATAAAACATGAGTGGTGTTGGTTTGTGAGGTACACACTCAAACAGGCTGACAAGTATCTCTGCATAAGAATTCAGCAAATTGAACTATGAGAGTTCGCTAAAGAATGACGATAGGATCGAGGAGGGAATACCTGGAGTTTGCACCTGGGAAAACCTTGTATTCCGGGGAACCGAGAACGGGCGGACCTTGGATTAATAAATATTCATTTAATCAAGCTCCGTGCGACAGCCAATATCCTGACGTTTCGTCGTCATCAGTGAGCGAGATATCAATGTTCGCAATCAAGACCGACAACATTGGACCGACGAAATGTGTTTGATAGCTGATCTAATTGGTCCAGCAGGAGTCGTACTCTTTGTCAGTGCCTACGCTAAAAGAAACCTTCTTAGCCTTTCACGGATATCTTTTCAGAACCCCTGCGGCACAAGCACAAGTTAGAAGGACCATTCGAGACAAACAGTGGACTTGCTCCTCTCAAATTGATAAAGGTACGCTGAATCGATTTGAAAATACTGAAAAAATGATGCAGTTGCATGTTTGTAGAGTGAGTCCAAGCAAACACCTTTCTTCCTTGAGTTAACCATGTTTTTAGTGTGAAGAAAATCCGATGACTAATAATCATTAAATGACAGCCATTAGTGGGTTGGCAGTTTGCCTGCTAGTCGCGATCATCTACCAAGTCTCTGCTTCGCCTGCCTTTTAGATCCAGTCAGGTAACATTGCTTTCATGCAGGAATTATCGATGTTGGTTCTATGGTACCAAGCGTTGCCCAGACATTCGCAATCACCTTTCCAGTCCCATTCAGCACTGTCCCGCAGTTCACTGTGCTTCCGATCCGCTGGACCTTTACGGCAACCGGCGATCCGGCAACATATATTTAATCCATTCAAACGGACTTCTCATCTCTCACAAAGACTGGGGTAACTGTCACTCTTGGCGTTGATAAGGTAACTGACTAATTCCATCTCAATTGGGCCGCATCTGTTGGCCCTTATCTCCAGCTCTTCAACTTCAGAATGACACAAAACCAATTCAACGGTATAACTGATGATATCGCGGTACCCAAACAAGCTATATTCGACTCTAGCCAACTGGTCTTCGATGCTGGAGCTTAAGTGATTGTTACCACCCAGATGAGTGGGTACAGTCGGGTCTTCAGCAATGATCCTATAAATCCAGGACATGGACTATCAAGAATTCAAGTGGCTCCAAAGTTTAGCGATGGAGCCTTGAATTTCTTTTTAGATGTTGCTGCTTCTGAGCTTTTTGGACCAACTTCTGACTTCGTATTCCAAACTACACCGACCTACTTCAACTTCGGAGTGAAGGCATTCAAGCTTACCTTCTTGAGTTTCACTTTGTTCATCGCGAGAAAACCTGCTACTGGTGAAAAGGCATACATGAGCATGGCATACGCTGACATGACTCTAACCCGATAGACTATCGGTGACCAAGCTCAAGCTCTAACACAACTAACAGCAACACCTCTAGACAGAACAAAGTCATTCTTTGTACCCATCATTGGCTTTACGGGTTACGACGTTTAAGATATGGTTACTGCGGATTACGTCTCACAATTTGGGCCTGTTTTGATCGACCAGGATACTTTCAGTTGGACGATGGATGTCAATTACGATGGAGAAATTGTCTATTTCTTTACGTTCTTTGCTGTTCCTTGCCCTGGTGGTTGCGTAGACTGCACAAGTCCTCCTCAGGCCTGTACGGCATGCTATCAGAACTAATTCAGGGTCGCAACTCCGAATCCGCTCTGCCCGTGCCTCGCAGGCTTCTACGAAGACGCCAATCAGATCTGTCAGCCATGCCCAGCAAGCCGATACTGCTTGACCTGCGATCTTGTCAGCGGAAGTGTAAACCCAGGAGGCATTGACTGCCTGTCATGTTCATGCGCTCAGCACAGGGAAATCACAAGCGGCGACTGCACCTGCAAACCAGGCTACTAAGAAGACGGTTCACACCCAAACGCTCCCTATTGCGTCAAGATAGCTGTCTGAACATTGATCACCCCATATCGAATCATCATATTATCTTGCAGTATCGACAATTTGTGGCAATCCATTGAATCTGTGATATCTGTCGTGTTGTACAATTCAAAATGTTTTCGAACTTAATAGGTGCCGAGCGGTACGGGGCTATCTTTTCACTCCCGCAAGAAGAAAACACTTCTTAGTGTGTGACTCATAGCGAGAAACATAACTCCCCGAGGATCGTGAACTCTCGTGAAGCCAAAATGGAGTTTCAAATAGAAGGTTTGCAATCCAAAGAAGGCAATGTCTGTAACAATACCCCCATCAATTATCTTGAGGAGGAGCGCAACACACAAGATATTGGAGTACTCAAAGAATTTGGTGCAAAGCGCCATTCCCAGCCCGAAGATTAGTTGTCCAACACTCACCCATTAAACGGAATGGGGCAATTAGATTTGCAAGCAAGCAACTTTCCTGGAAACCATCTCAAGAAGACTGAGACACCGAACATTGGCGTAAAAGAGATCATCGAGATGGAGTTTCGAAAGGGTGGCGAATGTTTTCTGAAAAAGCCTCTCTCTCCCAGCATTGCGCCATTCCTTAACACTCCCAACTCATGTTCGCTATTGCAAGAAGGCACTTCAGAGCATACTCTGCTCAACTAAGCTACTTCTTACGTAAGAAAGCAAATAATGAAGACGGACGGAGTCGACCACCTTAAGGAAGAGATGAATGGCCTGGAATGCCTCCTAAACAACAGGATTGAATTAGCAGGTAGCCATCTTGGTGAATACAGATAAGTTTGATCGTTGCAACAGTGAAAGATTAAGGCTTCGTAGCGAGATTGAAGAGAGCGTCAAAAAGCTAGAGCGCAAGGACAGCATTATACTCACGCTTAAAAGGGGGCTAGTGAAGGAAAGACGACGGCACCTCGCCGAAGAAATAGGCTTAAAGTAACTTTGTAGCTATCTCAAAAGTCACAGTAATGAGCTGAATCGAAGGCTCAAAGATAAAGAAGACGTAAGCACTATTAGGTTCACAAAGCCCTCGGAATATGCTCCTTTCTCGAGGCCTGAATTAAGAGAAGGCATTATGAACGACTGGGATAGGAAAGACTAGGCCATCGAAATCCTTGAGCGATAGCTTTCACAACTACGGCAGGAGTATGCATAGATGAAGGAAAAGCACTTTGAAGCAGTGCAGGCAGAGCGCAAAGCCAAAGATCAGTTGCAAGTGGTATACGAACTACTGTCTCTTCGTGACTCCAGGCTCGTTCAGAATTGCGAAGATGAGTCAGAGCAGATACTAAAGATTCGTGGGGTAGTCGGGTAATATAAGCAGAAGGCTTGCCGAAGTTCATGTGTTAACCCCGAACAAGAAGAAATCCTCGAGCAGTACGAAGCTTCGTGCTGCAAGACATCACCAAAACTAAGGAAAAGTTAGTTTGCTTTCGACCTGTTTACTAAGCAAATTGCAGAACTACGAGAATGCTTATTCAGCCTTTCTGAACAGTTTCGACAGTAACTAAGAGATCTCTCTAAACGGTGCATTGAGGCTTTGGGGAGCCTCTTCAAAGTTGCTTCGAGCTCAACTTCAGCTCAATACAACTCAAGAATCGCTCTTGAGGCTTAGAACTCACAGTTAAGGATCCGTAATTATTAATTGTCATTGCGACTGGCCGAGCTGGCGAGGTAGATGTCCCTGATACGAGGATTACATGACCTCTACAAGCAAACAAGTAGCCGAAACGACCTCTTCTAATGATGGTCTTCGTACTATATGCGACGTATATCATGCCATCGAGATGTATGTGGCTAGGAACACGTAGAACAGCAGAATAGGGTACAGCACAAGATACTTCTTATCTTCTCCCACCAAGCTCCGGAAGTAGAAATGAGCTCCACGGAGGGTAAATGCCACTGCCACTGCTGATAGGATGATGTTCAGCAAGAATGAGTGGTAGAACAGTCTTACTATAAAAACAGCGAACGATAGCACTAGTATTGGCGCTGTGCAATAGATGATGAGGCTAACGGACTGAACTAATGCTCTACGTTGCTATTGGCCTGTACATGTGAGCACCGAGAAGTCTGCAGTTGAGGCTAATGACCAACGGTCCCAGCCATAGCACCACAAAGAGATTGGTGAAGAGCTCTTCGGTATTGCCGTAACTGCCCAGAGTCACAAGCGCAGTGATTCCCAGCGAGATAAGAAGTGGACCCCATAGATCCCCTGTGTTGTCTACAGAAAATACAGTTTCGACGAAGGTCGTCTAGTTTGTTCGGCTCGCCATTCGCACTAAAAACGCACAGTGTCTTGCCGTATATGATGGACAGGTCGCGATGCTGAAATATTTTGACTAGCGTACAATGGTTGCCTTTACGGACTCGTCAAGAGTCGTCCCAGGAGCCTTTTGTTGGAGTTGGCTGCCGATTCCGGAGTAGCGCTCCCTTTGACCACTGAGGGAGATGTTGATGACGTTGGGCGATTCACCTTATTCCACGTTGACACTCATTGGATTTATAATGGCAAGAATTAATCATCTGTAGCCGCCTGGACGAGTCGACTCGTTGAGCACCAACCCCTTTAAACAGTTGAAGAGTTCTGGCTTGCCGATCTTCTGGTCACGGTTGTTGTCGATCTGGTACAATAAGGCTTCGGCCTCAGCTTGCGATAGTGTGAAGCCCATGTTAAACCTTGCCAAGACTTCGTTGAAGAGTGGAGCAAGTTATTTCTTGTCAAGAGTCAGCGAACGATCTCTGTCGTATTTGCTGAACAACTCATCGATCAGTTGGCGAAGTTGTACTTCCTGTGGGCTACCAGAGAAGGCTTGATAAGATTGATTGACAGTTTGATTACCATACTGGCCAAGCTGCTGGGCTCCCCAAGCTGGCTGTTGAGGGCGGTATTGGTTATTCCATTGATTCGGTTGCTGTCCTTGATAAGGAGGTTGTTGCCCGCTCCATTGACCAGGTTGTTGGCCACCCCACTGATTTTGTGGTGGTTGCTGCCCTCCCCATTGTCCTGGTTGCTGCTGTTGTCCTCCCCATTGATTAGGCTGTTGCTGTTGACCGCTCCATTGGTTTGGTTGTTGTCCCAACTGATTACCAGTTGGCTGCTGCCCGCCCCACTGACCTCCCTGCTGGTTGGGATAGTTGTTCATTTATTGAATAATACCAAGAAACCACGTTCAGAATTAATAGCAGTTTGCAATCCATACCGTTGGTACATAGCATAACCTCCAAATCACTTCGATTGTTGATGATCGATGGCTTTCAGAGCTCCTCCTGTGGATCAATTTGCCTGAACTTGTGGCCTGAGTTCAGCTTCCTTTACAA
>ERZ724508.1536-NODE-1536-length-13478-cov-6.665202_pt1 | contig 13478 bp, 24 predicted proteins | sample MGYA00376041_ERZ724508 | MGnify/ENA primary metagenome ERZ724508 (study PRJEB28724, sample SAMN07190887) | wastewater metagenome | isolation source: effluent of sewage treatment plant in Hong Hong | place: USA: Christiansburg, Virginia | collected 2016-03-01 ...
TGGGTTCATCGATCCTCATGGTTTTGATTTCATTGAACTCCTTGAGCATGTCGTAACACTAATACCTTGTCAGCATTTCCTTAACCTGTTTCTTCAGCACTCCAGTTTCGAACTCCAAGAAAGACAGCAACAATGTGAAGTACTGCTGATCCTTTATCCCCTTCAGTAACTACGAGATGCGTGCTGAATCGTTGAATAGAACTGCTCCGGCGGCATGACTCTTGACGGCTATGGACTTGTTCAGGAGATGGTAAAAATCGTAGTAGCGGTACTTCCCACTATTAATGCTGTTTACCAGCCAAGTTGCCAATTCTGAGCTCGTAAGCTTGCGATCCCGACAATACCTCGAATAGTCCTCCACTAACATCGCTCGCGCCTTTATGATTATAATTAATCGGGGTGGTGCCCTCTGCGTGGCCATCGTACGAAGCTTACGCTCCCACCAAATTTATATCGCTCGCGTTAGAATTCCTACGATGGCCTATCTCGATGCAGGTATGCTTTCACAGCTACCCAGACAAAATTTCTATGAGTGTGCTCAACAAGTCGGGCTTCGGCAACGAGCCTGTGAAGATTCAGCTGGGTATTAAGTCGATTCAATGCAGTACCCAACATGGAGGTGGCCGGAATCAAGTTCAAGGGGACAGAAGACTTCGCTAACAGCGACAACTGCGTCATCTGCAAACAGCCTTTCAACCCAACCAAAAACATCAACAAGCATCACTGGTACGAATGTTTTTACCAAGTCGGATATGTGCAGCTTCGTGCTGCGGTGAATGTTCACGCAAAAAGGTCAACAACGAGAGGGTGTGCGACTTCTGCTTCCTGAAGCAATACCTCAAGAAGGTAAGGGAGAGTGTTACAGCAGCAATCCCACGAAAGGAAGGAAATGCTGAAGGCTCGTGAGCAGACCATCTAGAAACTCACAATGGAGACCAAAGAGAACGAAGCGAAGATTGACAAGCTGGACATTGAAATAGCCAAGCTGGAGCAGTCAAACATCACTCTGGAAATGGAGCAGAGCAAGAATGTGCGAGAGCTGGAAGCAAAGGTGAAGAGCATGCAGGAAAAGTATAAGTCACGTCAAGAGGCCCTCAACGAGAGGAAGGCAGCACTGGAAGAACGGCATAAGGAACTGCTGGGCCGTGAATAGAAGAACAAAGTATTTGCAGAGAAGGTGCAAATGCTGAAGCTGGATATCAGCTGCAAGCAAATCAGCCAGCTGGAGAAGATGGAGGAGCTCGAACGGCTGAAGGTGCAGCTGGAGAATCTGGAGAAGTAGAAGAAAGAGGTCATGAAAGACCTGAAGTGATTGATGTCTCGTACACAATGAAATAGCAAGTCATTTGCGGGCCATATCAGCCGACACCGGTCGCTGCTGTGGTACCAACCCAGGGTTCGGTTGATTGCGAAATATGGAAAAGTTGTTTCCTCCGCGAACTAACTCAATGTTCTTCTGGTATTCAGCACCTCGGCGTTTATAGTAGTCGTTGGTTGTATAGGGACTCGTTGTTTTCTGTTCGTGTGGAGGCGGAAGCACTTGCCGACTTGGAGATGGAGGCGGACCAGTCGGTCTCGCCACTGTCGGTTCGTCTTCTGCGAGTAATACTGGTTCATCCTCTTTCTTGCGAATAGGATCTTCGTAGATTACAGATGTCGTCATCCGATAGCCTTCAATTTTTTAGTTTCTTTGCGGCATTTGATGGACGTAGTATGGCAGAGGCGGTCTTGGCTGTTGCTGGTATATTGTTTAAGGGTAGTAGCTATTCTGTGCAATGTATCTCTGATATTCCTCAGATGGAGCCAACTGTTGCCGTACCTACCCCTGGCTCGTTCGCAATTGAGTTTACTGCAGCCCAAACGACGCTAATTCTTAAGTCACTTCATCCATCTCCATCTTGTTAGCAGGGTGGCGCAAAACTGTAGACTCCAATCGAGCTTGTGGTTCAAGCCGGTTGGAAATTGGTACTGGCAAGGTGTTTTCGTTTCGATAACGATCTGATTGTGAGAGACCTTGTTTTTGCTGGATAGCTGTGTTTGTTTATCGGGCGCGTGGTGGGTTGGTAAAGAAGTCTGCCCGATTGTTCGAGCAGGTTTGGAGATGGTACTGAGGTTCTACTCGAGCACTTTTGGTGTTGAAGAAGTCTGTCTCGTATCGTGGTCCTCCGCCTCCAAATCCATCGTAAACTTTGCTGGGAGATTCATAGCGAGAAGGTTGCCTCATTGAACGTACCATCGGTGTTTGGAGTACGCTATATGACTGTTCATTGATTGGAGGAGGCCTATAAGACGAGTATGCTGGCTCGCAAACCCTAGAATTGGTGTACGAAGTCTTCGGCGGTGGAGTATACATTTCCCTGTGGGAACCTCCAATGGTGCTATCGGGGCGAACCCCTACAGGACCCCCTCCTGGCATAAAATACTGCCTGCGTGAGATGATCTGCTCAGCTGGAAGCCGCCGGTGGCAAGACATGCACGGCAGCGTATCTCTTTGCATTGCTGACTGGTCGAGCAGCTCCCCTATCATTAGGACGAGCATTTACGATCGAATAGACACTTGAGACAGAAGCACTGCTTGGGATCGCAGCAGAGCATCAGCGTATCGAGCGACGCATACTCCTCAACTGTGAGCCGAGCATCGCAGTAGTAGCAGTTCATTTAACCCAATAATATTTATTTTCGAGCGCTCGTGGTTTGTCTGCGAGTATAATATAAGTTCATATGAAGAAACTCAGCATCACCGAGCTCAGGGAAATTAAGGAGGAAGGTGTAGCGGTTATGCTCAGTGGCCTGGTGCTCAATCTGGTAAGCAGGCGAATAATTGTAGACCATCAGCTTATTGCTGTCCTTCGGCGGGTATGCAGTCTACCTCGCACTCATGCTCGGATTCAGCGCCAGGAAGTTTGCACTACTGTTCCCGCTGATGTACATCACAGCTAACGTTAGTACGCACTTGGCTTAGCTGTAGTGATTCCCCTCGGCAACCGGCTCATCAATCTCGGCAAGTTTAGGCTTGCCATGTTTCTGCTGCTTCTGGTGCTCGCCTGCTCCTATGCGTTACTGCCTACCATAACCAGCTATTCAGCTATGGCGCTTACACTTGTGCTCTTCATTGCAGTCCCAACAGGTGCCTTCTACACTATTTCTGCACTTTGCGCCATCAAGTACTTCCCGCTGGCCAGCTCTAAGGTTAACGCTATGCAGCAGTTCGGGCAGGGTATCGGCTGTGTCCTGATCAGCTACGCCACCTTTAAAGGCTGTAATCCAGACAATCGCCCAGTGGATATGCATCCCACCTGGAAGTTCAATCCCAACGATTTCCAAATCCAAGGCACCTTCACTGCCCTTGCCATTATGCTGGTTATGTCGGCTATCTTTGTGTACCTCTACATCCGCTATCCAAAGGGTATATCACTCGATAAACTTAGCCCTCAACAGCAAGCTATTGCTGGACTACGAGATCCTGGCAAAGAAGTATCAGGAGTAATAGAAGGCTAAAGCCAAGTCACAGACGATAATAAACTTCGAAGATGTTCCGTCAACTGCGAGTGTGGTTCCCAAGGAGGCAGAGCCATCTGCACCCGCCCCAATAAAGGTGAACCATTTTGCACCAGCCTCATAATGTGTCTCTTTCCGAGTGGGTCTCCTCTCGAAAGACTTCTTGTTGCTGACCTTGGCGAGTTCCATTACAAGTACTGAAACAACTAACCTCAGTGAACGGTTTCTGGATGATGTCGAGCTACAAGATCATTGGACTGTCAATAGACGGCTTCAGTGATAGAATGCTCACCATTTCGGTGTGCATAGGATTTCTCCTGTTTGGGTTGCTTCGGCTTCTCATGCGAAACATCATCGAAAAGGTCGGGTTTAGAGTGCCATTCGCATTAATGCTTCTCTTCAACGTACCATAGCTGCTTACGGTAGTTGGTGCCAATCTGTGGATACATTTACCATCCCAAGAACTGCTACGTGTTCTGTTTCGGCTTGACGGTATCACTGTTCATTGAGGGAGGGCTTTTCACGTGGTTCACACTCTACACCACCAAGATCTTCGGGTACCGGCATGCCTCCAAGTTTATCCAGCTACTGCTGCTCAGCTTCGCAGTTGGGAGTTTTATGCTGCATCTGTTCGCAGATTTCTACGATCTGGCTGTAGTCGGCAAGCTACTGCTAGCTGGCAGCTTACTTTCTGCCCTCTGCTACCGATGTATCAAGGAGGACAAAATTTGGCCAACGAGTTGATTGTTCCAAGCTGTAATGGCGGCTCTGGTTTAAGTAATATTAAATCGGCTGGCTGTCAAATGGCGCTTCCACTCACGGTTGGCAACCGGCTCCGAAAGGAGTACTTCGAGTGTCCGCCCACACGTGAGGATCATAGTCTCGACGAATACACTGATGAACTCAAGAGGTTGGGAGTGTGGGTGCATCCAGGGCTCAAACCTGCCTACTTCCGCATGAACAACGGGCTCGAATATCCCGGACTAATGACTACAGAGGACCTGCACGGCAGCGAGCTGCTGGTGAAGGTGCCAAAGGAACTGCTGTTGACCACATTTGTCGCGTTGAAAGAGCCCGCGCTGCAGCATCTGTTCCGCGATGCCTTCTACATGAAGGCGCTGTACTGGGAACACCGCATTCTGATAACGTACCTCCTCTGGACCTACCAGGAGAAGAAGGGTATTTGGTATCTGATGGTCAAGAACATGTCCCGCGATGTGGATCTGCTATGCCTCTGGAGCGATGAAGACGCCAAGGAAGTACAGGACTCCAGCTGTTACCGAGCAAGTCGTGGAGATCATCAGAACTTTCTTGACGAATGGTTGGAGTTCCAAAAGTTGATGGGAAAACAGCAAGCTATTAGCAAGTAGTACGTTACGCTCGACAACTATCGCTGGCTCTATGCACATCTGTTCAGCCGATGCTTCGGAAGGCTCGAGTGCATCACGCTGGTACCGTATTGCGAGCTGTTCAACCACCATATCAGCAGGGTCTTCTACGATTACGAATATGAACCAGGTAACCCTTTCAAATACTTATAAACTAGGTACGAAAAGCAGCCACCAGTCAAGTAGGATCAGGAACTCAGCTCCAGCAACGACTCAGACAAGAGTTACGACTACGATAATGAGGCAGACTGGGACTACTCCGAAGTTCCAATTGAAGCGCTGAGCTGGGGCGCAAAGTAGGACGACAAGCTCAATTCCAAGTAACGACAGCAAGTGGAGACAGCACGCAAGGAAGTGCAGAGCATCCTCACGTGCTCCATCGACTGGTATGACGGTAGTGTACTCTTCGCAGGACAATTACTGCACCTTAGCAACCTCTTCTACAGCGAGTTCCTTGCAGGCCGGCTAAACTACTCCTCCGCAGTGGAAAGGCTTGGGCTGTTGAAGCAGTAAGCCTCCCTGTACCGCTAGCTGATAGTTAGGTTCAACGAAAAGTACCGCAGCAAGAGCTGGCGCTACTCCGTACGCAACGAAAATCCTCCAAGCAAACCAAGCAGCGGCCTGACCAAGTATCCTACGCACCAGCCAGAGAAGTTCGACTACTTTGTGATGCGCCTGCATCGCAAGGACCACTTCCGAAAAGGCAATCAAGTCTACTTTCGATATAGTAGGCTATCAAGTCGGAAGATGCTGGAATGCTACGGCATGGCGATCGAGGGCAACAAGTACGAGCACATCTGGGTCAAGCTGGATCTACTGCCGCTTCTCCACAACTATCCAGATATCCTGCTGGAGATGAAACAGAGACGCATCAGTCACCAGCAAAAGTTCAAGCTCAAGCGCCGGGAGTTTTCGCAGGAGATCATGTACTTCAGCAGGCTGGTCAGGTGGCGTTATGACAGCCACTCCGTGAAGGAACTGTTCATGCCTACAGATCTGGACAGATAGTTGGGTGCTATCGCCTATTTCCGGGAAATACTGGAGCGACTGCTGAAGGATTACCAGCCAAAGGAACTGCTCGAGTCCAAGCTTCTAGACAAGCAAACTGGATACCACAAGTACTTCGGAGTAGTATACCAATTGGAAAAAGTGAGGGTCCTGGAAATGCATCTGCGCTTATTGAATATCGCAGTACGCGTTATCGAGAAGCTTCGGAAGGGTATACTGTTGAAGTAGGCAACGGTACCTCCTGAAGGGGAACAGCAAGAGTACTGGATGCTCCGAGCATACTTCGGCTGTCTGCCGGATTCCTGTAAATGACAGCTCCCGCCTTCTTGAATTGGTCAGTCGTCTCATTTGCTATAAACAATTTATATGGAAGTGACGGAAACTTCCAATGGGATTAGGATTGACATTCCACTTCCACCTTCTCTCAACTCGGAGATGACTGGTAAGCCTGTAACGTTAAGCAAGCATTCGCAGAAAAGCTGCAAGATTTCAAGCCTGCTCTCGTCTTTACCAACAGAGGCAAGAATGATATCAAGTATAGCTACGACCAGCAACGTCACGGGCTCAGAGTTGAAATCCCCCGCAACCGCGTACCCACTGACCGTTCACTTTTCTCAGTAGGGACCGATATCGACATGTGCCGGCGGTACATTCACAAAGTCTTCCAGGATGTGGCTCGACAACTTATCAGCGATGGCGGTACAGCTCCCTTCGCCAATGTGAGACTCACGAACTACTCCCTCCTCGCATTCGACTTATGCATACCTATGGAAGAGTACAATAACAGGGAGATCTACTTCCGCTATTCAATTATGGAGTTCTGGCTGGGAGTGCCCTCCACTGAAAAGTCAGAGCAGTTCTCTGAGTGTAACATCGCCTTCTCGTATACTCCAGATGAATTTTACAACACGCCAGTTATACTGGCTCTCTCGGAGGTCGCATTACACTCTCGCTTGGATTTGATTCAGCAGTTAAGGCGCTACTTCTGCATGTGCCTAACTCTCAGTGACTTGCACTTCTATCAACGATTAATCGACCGTTCATTGTATCCTGAATGGCACATCAAACTCTTCATGCACTTCAGCGTCAAAATATTCGCTGGTTGTACGCTGATGCCGATGAGTCGCCGGATGGTATCTGGCAAGGCTGTTGAATACACTCAAAAGGTCATTATGGAGGATGGGGAAACTGAGACCATCATCGTTTTTCAGCGAGAAGATGGTGTAAGGCTACGTATATTCGAAATGAACGAGTAGCGTCGTGCTGAAGGCTACAAGGAAATAGTCGACAACATTGTCGAGCAGTACCCTCAACTAAAAGGAGTGCTTGTACAGGACTTAACTCCGCGTGACAAAGAGCGCGAGAAAGATAGCCGCCTATAGCCTCGCCTTCAGATAATGATCAAGAACCGGCAGCTATTCGAAGCCGCGTTACTTGCAGTCTATAAGTACCTATACTACCGTTTGGAGCGATACAGTCTGAGTAAAAAATAGCAAGCCTACCACTTCAAGGAAGTCAAGAACTGCATTAAGCTGAACCACAACAACTACGAAGTCGCCATTGGCTTCAACGACGAGCGTAATGAGTTTAACCTTCAGAGCATCATTAGCATGTCGGCCAACAAGATCGACAGCGAAATAGCTGTCAACTTCAGAAGACTATTCTCCGACTATATCAGTGCGCACTTCCAGCTGAGCAGCATGGTGCAGCTTATCGAGTAGTTCTACAAACGCAGGGAGCAGAGCATGCTGTACCATTTCTGCGATGCCTACAAGAATTATGAGGAACTGATGTCCTCCCAGCTAGAGCAGAGGAAGAAGGATAACTTCAACAAACTCATCGATCTCCTAGTGAGGAAAGTACAGAACTAAACGCGGCCGCACCGAGCATACCGCTACTTCCGTATTGAACGCTTCCGGGAGGGTGATCAGCTATACTACGACCTGACCATCAAACCCTACGTATATGGCTGTTAACCCAGGAAATTCGATGCTTGCTGCGTGAGAAGGGGGGAGTGATCCGCATCCGCACTAACCTGGAAGATGTGTGGGTGCTGCGCGATACGGATCGCAAGCGAGTGATCCCTCCGGGAGAAAAACGCCGTATAGAGGAGCTAAAAGAATTCGGCAAGGATATAAAGATTGACGAGTTTGTCGTGTGAATACGAAGCATATGTATCAGCGATTGTTTTCCTTGGGCGTTGAAGTTGTGGTTTTCTTCTTTTACTTCTTTACCGTGGGTCTTTACTAGTCATCGTCCACGGCAGTAATCACTGCGTGTGGGGTGGGCTTATCCTTCGATTTGCCTTCAGTAGGTGTCTTCTTGACGAGGCTTGGAGTCAAAGAATTGAGATCGCCAAAGTCCAAACGCGGTTTGGGGAATGCAACGGAATCGGAGTCCTACAGCTTCACGTCAGAGACAGTCTTCTTTGCAACTGGCTTTTTAGGTACGAGCGCCTTGTCTTCCTTTGATACCTCCAATTCAACTTCAATACTCTCGCTTTCTACCGATTTTTTGCGTTGCAGTGGCTTCTCAGTCTTTTTGCAAGCTTACTCGAACTTTTCAATCGCTTTGCGTTGGGACTTATTCTCCTTGGCTGATGATTTATCCGAGCCCTGGATGACATCGCATTTGACTTCATCGTTATCGATCAGCGTGTCTCCTACAGTATCACTCGGAAGCAGGTAGTAGTCTCCTTTCCTTAAGTTGGCTGTTCCCTTGACATTCAGCGATGGATTGAAGAATGGCCCGTCTTGATCCTTGGAGAACTCTCTTATTGCAGTCTTCAGTTCACCAAGGAGTTCCTTGATGGTGAGAATAGGAGATGCCGCGAAGAGGAACTGCACAGTAATATCGGTCTTCACAAGCAGCTTGATCTTTCGCTTATGAACCGGTACGGAAACTTTATCAGTCATGTGAATTGATAATAAGTTGAGGCAATGGTGAAGCCAGCTAGATTAATATCGGGAACCCCGCCACACCTCGAAATCCCCCGTCAGTTCCCGAATATTGAAGTCGAGTAGTTCCCGGCGAAATTGTCGATTAAATGGTTAATAACTGACCGTTGAATGAAACAAGCAGGAACGCCAACCGACAAGAAGACCTACCTGCTGTTGCCGGACCTCCGTACTTCTTAGTGGTAGCTTAGTGAAAGAAGCCAAGCTAAAGCAGCAGCGTACCCAACCCGACAAGGAGAACAATCCACATGCCGGCAACTCGGCTGCAGGAACAGAAGTAACTCACTGGGTAATCTCAGAAGATTCTGTTGTCGCACTACCTGGAGATCAACTCGCTGAAGAACACCACCAAGCTGCGTGAGGATATTTCACTGGAGAACAGCCAGGAGGAATCCTTCAAGTCTGAACTCATATTCAATGAAAGCGAATTTCTCAACAGAGAGGTACAGGAGCTGCGGGAGAGCTGTAGCAGTAAGCTCAACTGCTCCAACGACGGGGAGTTCCGCAGGAAGAAGCCTTCGGTGGATCTACGCAAACAGTCAAACAAGGGGGATTCACTCCTCAAGAGTAGCTAAAAGAAACGCCGAAGCAGTAGCTTCATCAACAAGGTGCTCAAAGACATCAAGAGCAGCAAGCAGCAGCCCACCCAGAAAGACACGCCCAAACATGTGCCCAAGCCAGAATAACCTGCGGCGCTGGAACTTCCCATTAGGACGCTGGAGGATGCTGAACCCAAGCTGGCAGTTTCCGTATAAGTTCGAGACGAACTTGAACCAGTGGTATCGCTGGTGGAGCAGATGATTTCTAGCGAGAGCATTTTCTTCGATCCGGACCGCTTCGAACACTTTCTGAAAGTACCTTCCATTGCAATTCAGAGCATCCGGCACAACCGAGAGTTTCAGCGGGCTCTGAAGGCCTTTATTTACTCATACTACCTGCAGAACCACCTGAAGCAGTGAGTAGCATGGTTCTCATGGGACCATGCACTGACGGTGTTGAATATCATTTTAAAATACCGCATATGGAGTCAAAGAAGGAGAAGGACTACACAGGGTAACCCCGTGGCTTAGCGTAGATGGCCTGGTGATTGTTCGCCCAACCAGCTTGCCATGCTGGAACAGTTCCGGGATCAGGTCACCAAACAGGGCCTGAATACTAGCGTATTCGACGATGCTTACTTGCTGCGGTTTCTGCGTGCCCGTAAGTTCAACCTCGAGAAGACCACGAAGATGTGGAATGACTTCATCGAGTGGCGTGTGCGCAACAACGTCGACAACATCTATGTACACCATTCAGCCACTCAGGTTGTCAAACTACCAGAGATCCCAACTGTGCGCAAATGTTATCCTCATGGCTACCATAAGACCGACAAGTTCGTACCGATTGTGTGTTAGCTTAGTTCCGACCAGTGTATATTGAACGCGTCGGGAAGCTCGACATTGAGGAACTATGGAAGCATACCAATACCGAACGCATGCTCACATACTACACTCTCAGTTATGAGACCCTCCTCCAGAAGATATTCCCAGCTTGCACTGCGTTTAAGGTTGCCAGCGGCAAAGACGATGGCGTTAAGGTAACACAAACTCTCACCATCCTGGATCTGAAGGACGTCAGTTTGGGAAGCGCCAGCAAGGTACTTACTGCTCAATCATGTAGGCATATAGCTTCATCAAGCCAGCTTCCACGCTTGCCCAAGACAACTACCCTGAAATGCTTGGAACGTACGACCATTCATCACTGTAGGATGTTCATCATCAATGCACCCTTCTTGTTCAGTGGAGTGTGGATGATGATCAAGCCCTGGCTCGACGAGAAGACTGCAAAAAAAATCAAAATTATCGGTAGTGGCTACAAGAAAGAACTTTTGGAGTTCATCGACGCTGAGAACCTTCCAGATTTCCTGGACGGAGGGCAGTGCAAGTGCGCAGGCAACGGCGGAGATTGCCTCAGTTGGAACATTGGCCCATGGAATCCTCAAGGCAAGGAGCTGTTTGATCATGCCGTTGCACCCTGATCCCATAGTTTGGAGCAAACCATTCATGAAAAATTGCCAGCGCAAATGCACTGGTCCGAAGCGAATGCTTTCGGTCATTTTCTACGAGCGCTGTTTGAACGGGACGGACGCTTGCGAGGTAGGCTTCCAGTACGGGTGGGTTGCAGTACCACTGGTTTGGGCTTGGAGGGTTGCCGCGAAGAGGGTTATTTCTTAAGCATACGTTTCATGCTGGAAACTTCCACTGTCTGTTTCGGCAGCTTCTTATAAGTCTTTGACAAGGGTTGCCGTTCGCACTCTGGAATCGAGAACAAGCTGTCTTTGCGCAGTTCGCTAGTGAGCCGTCTGGCTGGGTTAGCCTTGGTGCTTACCGTGCCCTTCAATCTGACTGCGTCCGAACTTAAGTCCAAGAGGTTCTGGTTGAAATGGCTGTTCTAGCTTCTCAACTAGCACACATTTCTTCTTCGCCATACGGCCGCTTATCTTTAGCATACGGTAGATGTCTGGTCGCATGCTGACAAACTCCTTGAAGACCTGCATGGTATGGTCAGGGCTCTAAGCTGTTGGCGCCGTCCGTGGAAGCTGCTCTTCAAAGTCGTTGAAAGAACGCGTTCGCCGATGGGTTTGGTGGGTACGCGGAAGCATATGCCGGCGGCAATCAACACCGAAACTATTATAGTGCTGCCGGTGCAGCAAACATTTAAATAATTGTCGTCACTTCTTCTTGGTCTCGGGGTTAGCGGCTTTGGCAAGACGCCTGCCGTTGTTTCGCTGGTTGGCCCACTCCTGGCGAAGAATGCGATAAACGTTGTCCTTCCTGAGCTTGGTAACTTCACCGGCAGAAAGGGTCTTAACTCGCTTGACGAGAGCAGGTAGGGTGTTAGCGATAGGTTTGTCAGTAACCTTCTGGGCCTCCTTAGCTGTGTCGTTGAGGATTCCACCCTTGGCCTTAGTGACAAGCTTGTTGGCGTGTCTGGGGTACAGCACGAGCTTGCCAATATAGGCCTGCAGCCTATTCTTGTTGAGGTCAAGTGATTCTTGGCAGCGATTCTTGCGGCGGTGATCGACAGTGATGCCGACAGAACGGGCGAATGCGACGCCGAGACCAGCAGCCTTAATCTCCCCAAGGGTAAATCCTGCATTGACTACAACAGGTACCTCTTCCTTCGCGGATCTTGCGGTTATATCGGATGGTCTGACCGTGAACCAAGGGCCTAAGGGCATCAGTGGGTCGAGGAGCAGCGACAGCGGCCTTCTCTCGCCTGGCTATGAGACGGCGGCGCTTGCGACTGGCCTGGTTGAGCCAGATGGTGACGTTACGCTGCCAGTGCTTCCTCAGATGAACGTTCGGGACGACGTTGTTGTGCTTCACCATAGAACGATATTATTAATATTTTAATATTCAATTTAATTACAGACTTAAACAAACGAGAAGGAGCTCCAGACCACCAGCTTGGATTCCCAACACAAGCTCCAGTGAGAAAGATGATTCACGCCTGAACCTGGTGGTAATGCACGAACACAGATTGACCTCAACAACCTGAGTAGATTGAGAATCTTGCGCCAAACATGGATATCTCACTATAGCAACCCACTACCAAACTGATTGCACCGACGTACGTTACAGCAACTAGACTGATAGGCAAGCTGCAGCTCGCCATAAATGTACTGGCTATAATGCATTTATTTGCCGAGATTAATGCCTCAGCTGCTTAATTTACGATTTTAGGAACGTGGATGATCAATTACTCTTTCGCCCTTCGCCTTTCTGTCCTTGCCTTGCAGCTGCTGGCCAACTTGAGCTCTCGTTGCCTTCTTCATCGCCTCTTCTTCGTGCTTTCGCATTCATAGTGCTCTTCCACTAACTCTACTTCCCGGGAAAATTGGTATGATAAATAAGAATCACTCATCTTGAGCGTGGTTGTACAGTCCGGTCATGCCCTTGTAGAGCCCGGTGATAAGTCTCGACCCGCAGCTTACAATTTGGTCAGGTTCTTTATTTTCCAGTGCTGCGAGATGGATTTTTAGCATGTTCTTGGTTTAACCGCTGACCTTGTAGTGACCAAACTGGCAGCGGATGCCGTACATGCACTTGCCCGTAGTCCAGAAGTTCTTGCAGCGCCTAGATCTGTAGCTCTTGCGGGTCATTCGGTAGAGAGACTCTGTTGGCATTGCTAGCTCGTGCCAACCATGCGCAAACTGGCACTTGTCGTAGTAGTTACAGTGACCCTTCTCAGAGAAGTTTTTGCACATCTCAGTTTTGTATTTGAGAGGGTCGGTGCCTTCGGAATACTTCCGAACCTCGTTCCTCGGATTCAAATTGTCGTCGTCCAAGTGCTCAGAGTGCTAGTCACCGTACTCATCGTCAGTGGAGTCTGTGCGAAGCGAGCGTTCATAGTCCTTTCCGTCCAAGTTAAGGCTATTCTCGCGTGAGTGGTAGCAGTGCATCAAGTAAATATCAATTATTGCTGCAGTTCATATTCTAACGCTTTAAATTGTGCCAGCGGAGCACTTCCGGTAGCCTAACCAGCACTGCTGAACACGCCTCTGACCTTTTTGAGCGACGGAACAACCCTTAGACGCCAGACAGCAGTAGTCTCGGTGATCTTATGAAGTAAGGAGTATAGCCGT
>ERZ724508.1537-NODE-1537-length-13478-cov-5.878269_pt1 | contig 13478 bp, 4 predicted proteins | sample MGYA00376041_ERZ724508 | MGnify/ENA primary metagenome ERZ724508 (study PRJEB28724, sample SAMN07190887) | wastewater metagenome | isolation source: effluent of sewage treatment plant in Hong Hong | place: USA: Christiansburg, Virginia | collected 2016-03-01 ...
CAGGAACAGCAGTAGTTTTTCCCATATCTGATTTTTCGTATTGTTGTATAAGTTTTATAAATATTTATAAAAAATTTATTTCTGATTTGGAGCTGACTTTTTTATAATTTATATAATAAGGTAACTCTAAATCATTAATACAATTTGTAGTCTGAAGGTAGTTAGTTGTCAAATTAAGGAAACTATATTGGTCCGGACTTTTCTCTAATAAAGTTTTCCGTAAATGAAAAATAAAAATCATCGTACTCAGAAATATTTCTTGTGTTTAAGTTATCTTTATATTCGTTTAGCGCAATTTTTTCATCGACTTATTTTTAAAACATTTAATCTGGAATTTGATATACATTTTTCTCATTCTATTTTTCTTAGTTCTATTTTTAAAGATTTTTCTCTACCTAATAATCATTATTTGATGCTGTATTACTAAATGTTATGAAGATATTAGTCAATATTTTGAGTTATTTTTGGTGCTGTCTCACAGATTTGATTTAATAAAGCTGTGATAAGTGGTTTTGGATGGTACAAAAATCGTTCAGATCGCACTAAAAAGTCTCCATGAGAATATTCAAATCACGATGATTCTTTTTCTTTGTTTATTCGATAAGTTCATGATCCTTATACTTACTCTAAATCTATCTATCTAATCCATTTCCCAAATGCTCATATATGTGATTGACGACACTCGATCTGGTTTATTTAAAATTTTTTAAGAGATATGAGTATGCCCTACATATCCTCAATAACACAATGTAGTAATTTTTTTGTCTTTTGATCTTTTACTTTTCCGTGATCTTCTTCTCACTGCGGTACAGTTAAATGTCGATTTACTTGATCATTCTCATACTTAAAGTGCTCAAAGCAGAATATCTGCATTATTTTCGAATCCTGTCTCCCATTAATTATAAGATTAAATTTACTCTTTGAGATAAATTAATATATTAAAAACATTTATTAATTTCTGATATATATAAAAAATATACAATTTTTTTACAGTTTCTCCTGGGCTTCAAATCTTCGTTGTTTCTCCATGGAAAATTATGGCTGATGCTCATAAATAATGAGAAGCCTCCTGTATGTACTTTATTAAAAAAATGATAATTGTTTTTGTAATTGTTGATAATTTTCTGATCTAATTATTTCTGTTTGATTTTTAGAATTTATTATTTTAATGAAAAATAAGTTGCTGTTATTTTTTGTTATCTAGTCCCTTTTTAAAAATGAGTTAGAGAACATTATTCAATATTATATTTTGAATATTAAAAGTTTCTCAATATTTATTCCCTAGGTAATCTTAGTCAAGTTAAAATTTTTTGAAATTTGTTTCTCCATAAATGTTATAATTTTAATCAGCACAAATGCCCTGTGCTTCATACTCATATATTAAATCATACTCGTCAATGATGTTGTCGCAGATCCATATCCTCTTATATTTTGCTGTCAAATTTTAAAAAGTATTAACAAAAATTTAAAATCTGGAAGAAAACATACGCAGAATTAGAGGAATCTAATAATACAAAATCAAAGGCAAATAAAATCTGATATGGAATCCCATAAGTACTCTTCGTTAAAAACATATTAATCTTACTAAATATATCTCATCTCTTAATTATTTTCTTCATTTTTTGGTAGGGGTATTGTTCCTAGCCTCAGTGACTCTCCTTTTTATTCTATTTTTTTATTTTTCAGTCTCGGGTTTTTTTATTCGAATCTATTTGTGTCATATTTATCCTATTCTACTGTACTATCTCGTAAATTTCTCTACTAATTTTTTTACTCAAATTCCTTTTTCTAGCTTGAAACACAATATTTTATAATCAATCGAGCTAATTTACTCAGTTAAGCACCATGTTGCTTTATACTTTTTTATTCGTATAGGCCCAACAACTAATTTTACACTATTTCGACATCTTTGAACTCGCTCAGAAAGACATTTTTCAGAATTCCAAGATCGTGCTAGTTTTTTTCATATACCATTTATAAGTAAATTTTTGGATTCGTCTTTCCATATTTGTCAGAAATAACTTTTCTTAGTCTAGATTGAATGTAATCAAAGATGTAATTTGTAGCCTCCCAAGCCCGATATTCTTTTTTATCTATTAGATAAACGTATGCAAGGCTCATCCGTAAAACACTAAAGTAATAGTTTTTTTGAGTAGTAATTCCTTATAGTTCTGCAAGAATTTTTTCATTTTAGTATATTTCCTTGCTAAGATCTTTTAAAAGCCACATAGTAATAGTCATTAGAGATGAATAACGACCCTCTTTTCTGACCCTTGACAAGAGTTCTTTCTTGGTTTGTTTTTTTTTAGTGAGTGTTTTAACCTTCGACATTTTCTACTAATACTTATAAAACAACTTATATATAAGCAATGATCGCAATAAAAGTATACTACCATAAATATAAAAAGAAATATGAAAAAAAATAGAGACAGAAAATTGTTAATAAAAAAAAAAAGTTCCTATTAAATAATTTATTCCACGATATAAAATTAAATAAATGAAAAAGAAAATATTTGAATGGATAAAATTAATTATTACTATTCGATTCACAAAATTTTATCAAAATCTCTTTATTTTTGTTTTTTACTCTGACAAAATATTTTTATTTTAGTTAAACAATTTTAAAATTAGGATTAAAATGGAATTGAGTTATCATTTATTTTTTATTGAATAAATATCCTTGATTAGTTTACGAAGTTCATTGTTCTATTGACTTAATTTGGATTTTTATGATTATGACCCTGTATCTGATCTCTTTATCCTCTCTAAATCTTGCTCACATTCTTTAGTTTTCTTTTAAGCTCTCTCCTTTTACGATTCAAATTTATCTTTCAAGGCACTTACTTTATTCAGTTTCGATTCCAACTCTTGTATTTACTTTTACAGTGATCTTATCATGATATTGCCAGTTTCTTACTTAGAATCACAGTATGAAGCAAACCTCTTATCAGCTAATCTTTTAATTTCCTTCAAATAATAGCTCTTTCCTTTTGACTCAGCTATTTTCTCCAGATCAACAATCTATTGGTTAAAATCTGATAGCTGAGCTGTACAATATTTTTGCTGCAGTTATATATCCTCTTTCTCTTTGTTAATTCTTTAGATTTAGCTCAATTTGTCATTATAAGTCCTCTCTAAATTTAATATTTTCTATTTAAAATTCGAAAACTCTCTTTACTATTCTTGGCTATAAGGTCCACTACCTGATAAATAGTTTTTAATCCGACCGAACAGTTAAAATTTATTTTATTTAGCTCTTCTTGAGTTATCCTCTTAAAGTTTGATTATTTTATTCTCTAAGTTTTTTGTTTATCTTTAGCATTGGTTACTAGATTGAGATGAGAGATCTTGCTATAATTTTTTTACATATTTCACATTGTATTCTAGCTCATATTTTAACTCATTATTTTCTTTTCTTAGCCTTAAATTTTCATCTTCTAATCGAGTTATTCTCGCATTTTACCCATCGTTTTCAGTAGGCCTTCTATTTCGCAAACATATAGCTAACTATTATTTAGTAGTGGCCAACTATCTCTCAACAGCTCTCTTTCTGAGCAATATATCTTTAATTTGATCAGCCCCATGTATGACTTCATTGAGATCAACATTGTGCACAAAAGTAACAGATATTGTGAGTAAGACTACGATAGTTTTAATCATATTGATCTTTATTATATGAACTTTATTATTGATAAGCTTCCAAATATAAATTATTAACAGATGTGAAATAAAATTTATTTATTTCTTTTATCACTCTTTATTACTATGTTATTTGGATCTAATACATGATTATAAATTTTGATATTTTTCATAACTGAAATGTTTAATGTTTTCTATTCATCAAAATTCTATAATTATTCTGCAGAAATAAGTTCCGCTATATCCTCCTCATAGAACTTACTAATAATAATGAAATCATCATCGTATTCTAACTTTGCAGCCAATACGCTCCAAAATACTTTTAATATATAATCTTCATCTACCTCCCCATTCGCAACTCCCTTGCCCAAGCCCTTAGAAAAAATAGTCAGGAAATAAATGAAGCCCTGTGAAAAATTTGGTCTTGATCCTGTTAAGTTATAAAACTAAGAGCTCTTGAAGCATAGGAGTTATCGCCGGCTCTATAACATTGTAGCCAATGATTAAACTTAAGCTAATCAAGTGTTTAGGCCAAACCTAATAAAGGAGTTATATTTTCTATTACAGATTGCTCCTTTTATCTAATCCTCTTTGCTAGATGGATTTTTGAGTAAGATCTAAGATTGGTATAACTCCAATGACCATAAAAAAATAAAATTATCCAAAAATTTGGATGGAATGATTCAGAACGTTTTACAAGAAAAGAAATAAAATAGTAAAACTTTAGACAAAAAATCTGTCATAAGACCCAAAACAGGCAATCAATGGGATACGTCTTTAGTTTCCTTCTTGAGGCCTTATACTGCGAAACTTCGAAACAATGCTATAAGTAATCACAAGGATAGATAGTCTTAAGAGAGATCGTATAGAAGGCCCTAATCATCAAAATTTGGAGCATCAACAACTGACAATACAAACTATTGTAAATAAAAATCCAGAATACACCGTATGTCAAATTAAATAGATGACTTCTCCACATAAAATATTGATATTTTGATGTAAAACAGAGATATTAAAGAAGAAGAATCTGAATGTGATCTCATGGAAGAATGGGAACGAAGCGAGGATTTCAAAAAAAAATATAGGACAGTCCATCCGTAAGAATAGCCAACTTACTAAAAACTAATGAATTTGATCATGGACCTGAAAACAAATAAGAATTAAACAAGTAAGTCTATTGATAAGAAGAGAAAAATTCAATCTGCTACTCTGGCAAAGCAAGCAGCAAATGCAAGAGCTTTAGCAGAAAAATAATTAAATGTGAAAAAAGATGAGATTTAAGCTCCAAATTAATAAATACAATGCGGGAAAGATATTGAAGACTCATGCGATGAAAATGCCTAATAAAGTATATAGATTTAGCCAGAATAAGAAGTAATTAACTTGTAAAGAAAAAGTAAGAATTATCTACAAGATAAAAGATCAAAGCAAGGAAGAAAACTGTATAACCCATAAAATAAAAATCAAATGTACTAAATGTTGAATGGGGTAAAAATATTACGCCCTTTTACAGTGAAATAAAATCATATCATCTCGAAACTTGGCCAATACTCCTGCTTATAGCAAAATAAAAGAATTATAGAAACAAAACTTGACGAATAATGCGCGTAAAAATACAAGGAGTTCATCAGAAATAAAAATGCTATCAAAAGATAGATAACAAGGAAAAGTTAGTCCAAAAGATATATGGAGAATTTCCGAAAAGTTGTCAAAATACTGCCAAGTCATTCCAAAAATAAATAGAATATTGCAGAATATTCTACAAATGGCTTTAATCAAACTGGACAACCAAGATAGACCTTAGAAAAAGTCTTTGATTTCACTTTGATTCCTGGAGTTTCGGATTAGGATCAAAATATTCCGATAAAATCAACATACAATGTCAAGGATTACTTTGAGCCTGTGAAAAAGCAAACAGTAGTAGCATCTTACAGAACAATAAAGAAATCTATCATCTAGCCTCAAAATCAAATTCAAAATCAAGGCTCAATGACAAATCCAAAAAGACTGCTCTCTTAACAAAAATTTGATCCTTTGCACAAAAATAATCTCTAAAATTATAATAGAGAAGCTCTAGCTGAAATATAGAGAATCAAATAGAAAATGAATGGAAAAATAAGTGCCTCAACAGATGCTCTCTTGAAAGCTCTATATATTGACGCTCCATATCCATTAGCCGAACTGGAAAGCAATAAAAAATAATAAAAATTCGAAATTCCAGACAAACGTTACTTAATGATCCTGAAAGAATAGAAAAAAAAGAAAAAAAGAAAAATCATACATACAAAATTAAATAAATCTACTGATAAGTCCAGGAGATGAAAAATATCAAAATTAATTCATTTTTTTTTGTGTTTGATAGATTTTATTTATGTATTCATTACAAATGATTTATTCATTGATAGTCTGATTCGTTTTATCAAATAACCTTCATTTATTTGTAGGCTTAATTTTCTACTCTACTAAATAATTATTGATTTGACTCATTATACAATATTTATAGCACAATGATTTCAAAATAATATATATATTCTTCTTACATCATCTAAAGCAAAGATGAAAAAAAACTACGTGGGCCAACATGTTAAGAATTACACATTCATTCGAATCCTTGGACAGGGTTCATGGGCAAGCGTATATGAGGCAGTCGACGATCGGGATAAAAGTATAGTCGCAGTAAAAGTAATTCCCTAGAGCCTGATGAAGCAAACTCCTAAACTGGAAGAGCTAGTTAAAACGTAAATTAAAGTATTGAAATCCTGTAAAAATGACAATGTTATTAGGTTTGTTGATAATTACAGAAGTGATTCAAATGTATTTATCTTCACTTAGTATTGTAATTCTGGAGATCTAGAGCATTATTTAGAGAAGAAGAAGAATTTATCAGAAGACTAGGCTACTACTTTCTTGAAACAGATTCTCAATGGCTTTAAGGTAAAAGTCTAGACTAATTTAGGGTCTTCACGAAGTTGGGGCGATGCATCGAGATTTCAAGGTCGCAAATGTTCTATTACATAATGGTGTATGTAAAATAGCGGATCTAGGCTTTGCAAAGCAAATGTAGAAGAGAGCAATTACAAACACTATTTTGGGGACATCTCTCACAATGGCTCCAGAAGTGCTTGAATAAAAACCTTATGGATTTGAAGCAGACATTTGGTCCATTGGTGTTGTATATTATCAGTTACTCTATGGAAAATATCCTTACATGGGAATGAATGACTTCGACATTCTTAAAAAAATCAAAAGTACAAAGCCTGATTTCTCGAAAATTAATATATCAGCAAATGCCAAAGATTTTATCGAGAGATGCTTAACTGTAGACCCGAAAAAGCGTATAAGTTGGTCATAATTATATTCACATAAACTATTAACTAATAAAAACTAGGCTGGCTTTATCTATGGTAGTCTTCAATCAAAAATAAGTCTGAACGAGAATAAAAAGTTCTATTAAAAGAACCTTCTACCCTAGAAAAACAACTACCCCGATTTAAATCTCAACAATTTTGATATAAAAGGAATTTAATTCTAGAATTTAGGAAACGATATCAGATAATCATCCAACATGACTGCACTTCTCGAGTAAGCAAATTTAAAAAGGGACAAGTAACAACAGTTCAGAGTCTACTAGAGAAGTTATTTAGAAAAGAGAAACGACATTATGTTTATTTTCAAGTTCATTTCCCCATTTGTTTCAAATTTCCACAATATTAAGGCGAACCATGGAATTGCTCTATTCATCTTGAGCAAAAAAGCTTATTTAGAAATCAAGACCTTCTACAAAGATATTAAGGATCGAAAAAATATCTTTAACTTTCAAAAATACTTCCCCGATTTCTTGAACAATGGAATTTATAGCAGTCTAGCGAATCAAGTAAAAAATGATCTCGAGATTATCGAAGTACAGACTACATGCTATAGTGCTGACATTTAAATGTGCAACAATACTATTAAGGCTGAGTTTGATTTACAAAAGGTTAGTCCAAATTTTGATAAGCTCGTAAAATAAACTGTTGATTAGTATTGGTTTTTGTTAGCAGATTCTCTAAGCTCAATCAAGCCCGATAAGAAAAGAGATTTAATCAGAGTCCTTCAAGCTCTATATTACTACAAGAACACAAAGAATATAAAATCTTAATAGTTCGATCATCTGATGACTGTAATCGATTTCTAGCAAGCCGAAAGAGAGATAGTGAAGATCTACAGTAGCGCATTCCAATGATAAACATTTTAAAAAGTATTTTGTTAAATTTTAAATATAAACAATATAATAAAGCAGCATGATAGAAAAAGAATACAATATCATCAATCACATCTTTAGAGCTCTTATGACTGAGCTATTGGGTTCTTTTACTGCACTTTTCCCATAAAAAGTTATTTCTTTTTTCAATGCGATATTTTCCTCTTGCATTTTCTTTAATTGTTTCTGAATTTTTGCCAGTTCCGATTTCGATATGTATATTATTTTATTTGAATATTCTTAAGTATGCTTTGTGGAGACTTGGTGATGCTTTGGCTCCACTTTTGATGCACTGTTCTACTTTTCTCTCTCTCGCTATTTCTACTTCTACCTGATTTGGAGAGCATCTTGGTAATCGGTTTTGAGTCTGATCGTTTTCATGGTTTTTTACATGCTCTTTCTTAAAGATTTTCGGTCTGTTTAAATATTATTCCTAGGATCATTGAATATTTTCAATTTGTACTAGGCCTTGATGCTAGAGCCTTAATTCTTATTCTATTTCTAGTTTTTGACGGAGGGAGATTTATCTAGTCTTACGCTACGATCGAGAGCTTTTTTATAATATTGTGCTTGATTATCTAATCTTTTATTAACTGCCTACCGCAGAGGCAAGTATAACGCATCTGAATAAGAATCCTGGGGTTTTAAAATAATTGATGCGGTGTGAATATTTTTTTGACTGCGTTTGGTCCGTTATAGACTTTCTCTAACTGGTCTATTGCAGTTTAACATTAAAATTATATCATTTATTTTATAAACATTATTCATATCTATCTAAGCTCAATCATATTTGTTAGTAACTTTCTCCTTATGATTTTGTCAGTAAATCAGATACAAGTGTTACGCTTTTATGGTCTCTAGTAGTGAGTAAAAAATTATAACTTAATTTATGATTTTTTCGTAAAATATAAGAGAGCTTCTTATAAATATTTATTATAAACAAAAGCGAAAAAAAAAATGGATAAGAGAAGAATTTAGGATGCTGAAACTGCCCGTTTCATTCGGAGGAAACAGAAGGGCGATGGGCATGACTAAGAAGAAGATCATGAAGATGAAGCGTTTTTTAATGATCCAAATAAAGCATTAAATAGACATGCAAAACAACGAACATAAAAAAACATTCAAAAGCAAGTCTAATATTTTGGAAATGCCATCTAGCCTTTCCATATGAGATAATAAGAATAAATAGGATAAATTGATGGATAAGGATTTTTCGTGTTTAATAAAAAGAATAGAGTGAGGGATGCCTGGTTGGATAGCATAGGATAGGGAGATGATGCTGAAGTAGCAGATCAATTAGTAAAAAAAATAAAGAAATAGAGCAGATTTCAATCCGTTTATGAGGCAGGGTAGGGACTAAACAAAAACCTGAACGAAGACCAATAAGAGTAATAATAAGGATAAAAGTAAGATTATGAAGGAGGAGGGATTGAAGAAGCTCCATAATCTGAATAGGAATAAGCTGAGGACAAACTTAATATTCAATAACTGATTGAGCTAATTCTTTAACTAATTCCCCCATAAGTAAAAACAAATGCTAACAATTATATGAAAAAATTGAAAAAGTAGAAACAAATGGATGAGTATAACAAACTGTTAACAGTGAGTAATTAGTATATAGAGAAAACTGGTGAGTATGATATCCTCACAAAAAAGAGATAATAATTATAGGAGATGCTCGATTAGATCGTGGAAGCGAATCGGATAAAGAATGTTAAAGGTATTGATGTCTCAGCAAAAATACAAGAAGCTGAGAAAATTCTTGATTGGGATAACGATGATTAATCTGATGAAAAAAATGAAAAATAAAATGTTGTAGCCAATCAAAAAGAGAGTTAGAATAAGAAAAATGTAGAAGAAAATCAATCATAATCTAATTAAAGTGATTAATAAAATGATAATGATGATATTTTTTGATATTTGTTCAAAATTAATCAATACCTTACTTTTCATATTTATTTAAAATTTTCACTCGAGAATCTATATCATATCCCCTTTTTAAAACAATCTTATATATGGCACCCAAGCTATTTTTTGATTCCGAAGTTCATCTGATTGCCAAGAGTGCCTTAGCTTCCCTCCTACTTTCCATAATATCGTACCTAGTTTCAAATCCGCACATACCGTTATTATTTCACCTTTTGTAAATCCTTCTCCCTCTTCTTATTTATGTTTCACTCCATCAAAGAATCGGCGATTAGACTGATAATATATTTTATTTGGTTCATCGCCGAACAAAAGATTCTATTTGTAAGAAGAATCAGCAACGCCAACAGCCATTTTGCCAGTCAATTATTAAATTAGGATGTTAAATACTGAATTTTCTTTAATTGATATTTTCCCGAACAGATGGGCGCCTCCATAAGAATTTATTGTGATTGTGTTACATTTCAGACTGACTCTACCAAAATGAGAACATTTTGGATCAATCCAAGTATCAGCTATCACTGGAGTTTATGGCACATAATCAGAGGCCTTTTTATTATTTCCTGATCTTTCAGCCCTAAATGAGGTTTCAATATCAAATTTGTTATGAGATTTTTTTGGGGTTAATAAGTTAATGCCATTCGGCTTGAAAAATAGGCTATCTTGTGATTTTTCCTTGTCTTATTATTTTTTAACTGTTTCATTTGAAATAAATTATACTTTCGATCCAATTTGTTGTATTTTCTTAATAATAACATCCATTTATTCTTTCTTTGAATATAGTTTCGAGATCTATATATCCTTCGCCTCAAATTCCTTGATTAAGTTTTGAGACATCTTTTCTGTTTGCTCTTTAATCATTTTAATCGTTATTTTTGTATTTTACTCAATAATTCCATCAACATTTTAAGAAATTTACTTAATTTTTTTTTCGAGCTACTTAATTGATTATTTTGTTCTTATTTCTCTCTCGTTATTTTATGTGAGATGCTGAATTTATTTTAATTAATTTTATTATTTTTTATTTTTATTATTGTTTTATTATAAGTTTTTAATGATTTCTTTTAAGTTTTATATCTAAGTCTTTACCTACTTCTTTGCTTCTGCTAAAATCTATTCCAACTACGTTTTTTTGATGTACTAGCTCAGAGAAGGGGATTTTTATGTTATCCTCGATTTATGTTAAATCATACTTACGATTTATGTGGCTAAAGTATCCATCCATTCTTCTGCTTCTTACGACGATATATTATGTTTTTCCTTGATTATTTTACTATCCGCCAAATTACTCTTGAATGTAAGCTAAATTGGAATGAGTTTAAGTTGAGCTATTTGAATGTAATTAGATTTTTTAGTTGGTCCTTTACCTATGATCTCTAATGATTTCTTCTGAGCATCGATCTTGATATTTTCATTAATCTTGAGATATTAATTAAGTTCTTGGTAGTTTTAGAAATATTCCGACAACTTTCCCTCATTAGAAAGCTATTTAACAAAAGTATCATAAACTTCATTAGTTTTACCTTTATTTTTCAATACAACTCTCAATCTGAGAAAGTCCAATCCTATCATGGACTTTAATGTAAGATGCTCAAGCTCTTGAAGTGTCTCGAATGCTGGTTGTTAATTTAATTTCATAAAGTGTTAATATTATTATTAAAATTGGAAAACAACAAAATAAATTTGAAATATTATCAACAACTTAGGTATTTAATTGCTAAACATTGAGTGATGGATAAAATAAACTAAACTAAGATGAAAAGTAAAACTTTGTTTATCAAATATGTGATATATAAATCTACTTCGAAATACAAAAAATAAAGTTGCAAGTCTAAATTATAGAGGAAATTGTTATATCAATAAATTATTTGAGACAAATTTATTTTGAGATCAATTTTTTTAATCATGCTCTTTCTGACACCATTTCTTTATACTCAGCTACTTCAATATTCATTTCTTTTGCATTTGATCGTGAGTTCTTTGTCCAGAGAGAATAACCGATGTATCCAATTGCAAAAACGATGCAAGATAGTAGTAATGCTGTCAAAAATTGAGACCATGAGCTTGTTGAATTCTCAATATCGCTTGTGGTGGTTGTTCCAGCGTAATTACAACTGCAGGCGATTCCTTCATAGCCTGATGGGCAGGGTGGTCCACAAAGACAAGTACTGTTGGTAGGAGTATAGCATTGATTGGAGCTAATTTCAGTAGTGTTGGTTGGGCATATATTAAAGTTTTGGTCAGCATTGATGACAGAATTGCTTAAACAGTAGCTTGGCATGAGTTGAGTATAGCCTGATGGGCAAGCTGGGTAGCATGAGCCAAGCAAAAGCCCATAACCTGTATTACAAGTGGAACATTGTCCATCATTTTGGTTGATGACAGCGCACGAGACATTTAAAGGAGTTGGACTTGGGAAGTAAACTTATGAAGAACACTGAGGAGTGACATTGGTGAATAAAGTAAAGGCAAGAGCCACAACAAAGAGTAATTTGTACATGGAGGAGATAAATAAAAAATTGAATATAAATTTCTATGACGCTCAAAAATATATTCATTATATTAGGCAAATATTAAAAATTATTTGCATCCGTTTCATGGCTTTATTACTAAATTTTCAAATATGATTTATTATAAGGATTTAGCTGTTCTCTAGATAAAATTATTTTTTACTTTTTACATTATTCCTTGAGTTATAAAATTATGTGCCAATGTTTTACATGTAGGAATATTAAATTATTTATATTTGATAATAAATAAACAAAAATATTTATTATTTATGACTAAATCATATCAGAATACCCTTACTTTTGTAGTATTCGCTACTTTAGTCTGTGTCGCATCTTGTTCGGTTGTGTTCTCGTACAGTGACGCACGAATAAATTACTTTGGTAGACATTACATAGATTAATCTGGACTTAAGTATGATTGGCCTTGCTTTACCATTTAATTTTGTTTTGCTAATGCTACTAAAATTTGGTGGTTGGGTTACGATAATTTTAATCACTATCAAGTCATACTTAATGATAATGTTACCACTTCCCTTATTCCTAAATTAAAGAGTAAGGTTCAAATCTATGATAATAGTCAACCTAACTTGTCATAGAAGTGTATAAAAATAGTAAAAATAACTGAAGATCATTATGGACCTCTAGGCACTATCAAAGATAGCTTGTTTACAGGAGTATAGATTGAGGGAAATAATCCTCAACTTATCAAGAAGTACAACAATTTTGATTATAAGCTTGAATTCATTGGAGATAGTCTCACAACTGCTTATGGGGATATGAGTGGAACTAACATCAAATGCTTTTTAAGAATGAGACATAATCAGAACTGCTTAGAAAGCTGGGCAACTCACTTATCAAAAAAGCTCAATGCATAGTATAGAATTTAGGCTCAATCAGGAAAAGGAGTGGTTAAAAACGAGATCGGAATACCAGGTAAAGTAATGCCGGTACTTTATACTCAAATAACAAGTAACTCATAAATAAATTCATATCATTACCAAGACAAATACTAACCTGACGCAATTTTTGTATTCTTGGGAATGAATGATTATAGTAATCCAATAAAGCCTGGGAAGGATAGTTTTATTTATGGGTACGAGAAGATGCTCAATCAGATTATCAATATGCAATATAATAAGTAAAAGAAAACGAAGATTATTAAT
>ERZ724508.1541-NODE-1541-length-13456-cov-5.210357_pt1 | contig 13456 bp, 18 predicted proteins | sample MGYA00376041_ERZ724508 | MGnify/ENA primary metagenome ERZ724508 (study PRJEB28724, sample SAMN07190887) | wastewater metagenome | isolation source: effluent of sewage treatment plant in Hong Hong | place: USA: Christiansburg, Virginia | collected 2016-03-01 ...
TGCACTCACCCGACAAGTTTGCGCACCCGCTTGGTGGTCATGTGTGACTTGATCAGCGACAACCGGTCGTAGTCGCTGATCTTTCGTAATGATTTGCTGACGTATCTTTCAAACCGCAAACTTTTCTACATAGCGTAAACAAGTACCTTTTCTACCTCCTCGCGGCTACCATAACGGCAACCTTCGTGCAAGGCCTGCACCTTGATCATCTCCATCCTCTTGAAGTTGTATTTCTACTGCGCAAATTTGGCACAGAGCTTGTCGTAGTTCGCCGGATACTTTTTGTTCCTCTCATCTCGAAGGATGTCCGTTGTGTGCTCGTCGAGGATATCCTTGAACGCGTTGACGCTCACACATAAAAACATACAATCCTCCTCGGCTTGAATCGCGTCGTTCCTTATTTCCTCACCATTTATAATTTAGTTGTAGCCAAACACTTCGCCGACTTCGAAGTTGATTTTGAACTCATAGCTCTTTGAGAAGGTCTTGACAAGCGACTCGGTGTGTGATACTGGAATTCTATTTGTTTCGTCGAGCTCAACTATCACCTTTCGGAAGGCCCTTCCAGTAAATACCAGGTAAATACCGTCAACGCGGTCCCCAACCCTGTAGATAAACTCACCTGAGTTAATAAAGCGGCAGGTAATGTTCGCAGTGAGCTTGTCGATAGTGTTGTCAGTCAACATCTTCATTGTTGGAGACTGCCGGACGAAGGCTGATAGTTCTTCCATCCGGCTGCTTACGTGAAGTGCCAGGAACGATTGATAGTCGTACTTGGGTATTGCCATGACTCTGCAGTCTGGAGAGCAGTTGTAAACTCCTGCGAATTCATACACACCCTGCTCAAGGATCTGTGGATTCGCGAATTCGCCTCTTTTGAATTTAGTTCCTTCCACGGTAAGCTCACCCTGCTCTACTATCCACATGGACCGAGGAGGGAGCGGCAGAACGGCAGATTTCTCAAAGGTGATCTTACCCGAGATATTCTTGAGAATTTCCTCGGGGTGCATTCTGAAGAACTTGTACTCCTTCAGAAAGTGAACAATAAGCTATTCGCTCTTGCCGCGGTTGAAGGGAGGCGTCTCCATCAGTTCATAAAACTTATCCTTCGGCTCTGGTGGCTTGATCTTGAGTCCTGCGAGAACATCATAGACAGGCTTGGGCAAGGACACCGGCATCAACGTCTCCACATTTTTCTTGGGTCGTTGCTTTACTGGTGAGGCACCTAACGCAGCACCAATCTTCTCCTTCATCGTTCGGATCAAATAGTCCTGGTTGTCGCTAAGCACAGGTAACTTGAGTTCCAGCTTGCGATGCGTCTCCTCTACACTTTCATCGATGCTTACAGTACGATCGGATGATCGATGTGGACTGACTACGTAGCTTCTCGAACTCATCCATCTCCACCTTACGCTTGGTCTCCAACAGCTAAACTTACATTGGTTGTACCTTCTCCTCAAACTTCTTACGGAGGGTTGCAACTTCATCCGGCTCAGCGGGCTCGAACTTCTTACTCTGCTTAGGCGTCTAACTTGCACCGAGGGGTACCTTCAGCAGCACAAACTCAGTACAGGTCTCCATAAATATATTTTATGATTGTCTGCTCGTAAGCTAATAGGGGCTGCATCACTTTTGAGTCATAACAACTGGCGGTTGATGTTCCTGGTAGAATTTGTTGAGGTCAAGTCGACAGATCGGGCAGCTGGCACTCACCTTAAACCAAGGCTTGGAACATTACTTATGCACAAGGTGCTAGCAAGGGGTCTTCAGCACTATGTCATCTGGGTTATTCAAATGCTCACTTCGTTAGTAGGGGCACTGGCACACTTGGCAGCTCTGGCGGGTCTTCTCTATCCGTAGGGGTTTCAGCTGACGTTGGTAGCACTTCCGCAGACCATTCTTGCAGTTGTAAATATATTCCAAATACAAGTTCTCTGAGAGTCGCTGGGATAACACACCTACTACCTCCGCAACTGCAAGTTCTCGGTTCGATTCGGCTGGAAGTTCGCCAACCAGTGCTGCATGTTCCTCCGGTTAGCCTCGTGGGGTCATTTCTTGATCTGCTGGTTGGCATCCCCACTACTAACTCATCGACGTCGGATTATATCGTAATTATTATTAACTCTTTGGCAGTCGGCTCTCTTAAATTCCGAGGCACCTCTGCTATTAATTAGTAAACTCCAACAACATTACCAATGCAGCATGATCATGATTGCATACTCTGCTACGAGCGCACCAATGTCATTGGCTTGCTTCCGTGTAACCACCGGCCCATCTGCTACGGGTGTGTGATGAAGATGGTTGAGGGCGGTTTCTATTCCTGTCCAATTTGCAAGGTATTCGAGTGAGACAATAGTAGGCAACCAGCAAATCAATGCTATTCACTGACAACCTCAAGGATGACTACTAGACGTTGTCGCGAAGCAAGAATATCCTTCGTGGGGATGCTGGCAGTCACCATATGTTCACGAGCCGGGCAGTAAAACAGCATGTGGAAAGAGAAAGTATGTTTATCTGCAGCTTCGCGAGCTGCGGCACTGAATACCAGTCCCTGAACACCCTCAAAAAGCATCTCAACGAAGTGCATAAACGGCAATACTGGTATGTGCGTGCAATTACCTAGTACACTCTGCCTCGATAATCGAAAATGTTTGCTCAGCGAGCAGACCCTCTACAGCGAACCATAGCTAAATAGTCACCTCGCCGATGGAGAGATCGAGGAGACTGGTGTAGTATCCCTGTACCACCCCTACTGCGAATTCTGTCGATGCCGCTTCTATGACGAAGACACCTACTTGAAGCATTTGAAGACACATGAACAGTGTTTCATATGCTGCAAGCAACAGTCCAAGAAGTACGTGTATTACAAGGATTACAAAACACTGGAGCAGCACTTCGACAACAGCCACTACATGTGCAAGCACAATAACTGCCTCGATAAGAAGTTCACCAATGTGTTTGCTACTGAGGAACTGCGTGACTTCCACTATGCTGAGGCACATCTTGGGCAAAACTTCTCAAAGAAGGCAAGGAGGAATATTTAGTGCATGGAGCTCACAGGGTTCTACCAGGCCGAAGCTGAGGAAATTGAGGAAAAGCCCAGCGATGGTCTGGGGAAGAACTGCGAAAAGGAGCTCATTAGTATCTCCCGCAGGATCGAACTTGTCAATCAAGTTCATGAAGACGGCCCTATTGACATCAGGGAGTTCTATCCAGAAAAGTGTATATACACTAAGCACATGGCAACTGCAGACATTGTGAACCGTTTCGGGTCAATGGCGTATGTGCTTGCTGAAGGACACCCACTCACCCTCGAGACCGTTGACTTTTTCAGGCCTATGGCAATGAAAAACCTCCCAAGGAATATCCTGAACGGCCTCATCGACGACCTCTACTCCTATCAGTACGCCAACCAGCTCAAACGACTGTTCTTCGATGGTATGGCAGATATCAAGTCCTTCGAGCAGTATTGCTTTCAGCTGTGCCAACTTATTGAAGGCGAGAATCCTCTTTTATTCTACTATATGTTCCCTCAGCTTGTGAGATTCTTTAAGGACACTAACGAGCGAAAGAAGTTTATGGACGCATTCTACCTCAAGCGACTGATGCAGCTACCCTATGGCACCCAGTCGTTGTTGCATAGTTGTCGTACCTACCTCGAGTTTATCGTGAGGGTGAAGACAGCCGTTGAGGAAAATGTGTGTAGCAGAATCCTCAACGGGAAGCTTGACCTGGGTTTGTACGTGAAGCAGCTGAAGGGCGGTGGAGACACCAAGGATATCAGCGTGTTCTTCATTAGCCGTGAGAAGCAAAAGAACCTCTATCACATGGTCGAAAAGATCAAGACAAGCGACTTGCTGAAGCTGAACTGGTTGCTGAAGGTGGGTATCCCCCTTGAAACTCACAACTACCTCACCAAGACCATTTATTTCTCTCCGCTGGAAGACTGCGTAAATCTATTTGATCGCATCTGCAACTCCGAGCTGGCTGTGATCTACAGCTACTTCCATATTATCGAAGATGCACTCACCAACAAGGAAAGGTTTAAGTTCGAGAAGACCAAAGATGACGTTAACTTGCTCAGGGAGCTGCTTCAGAAGAATAAGGAGAAGTTCTCGAAGGTGAAGGGATGGGGTGAAGTGGTTGGGTTCCAGGAAGTCAAGAAAGCTGATATCAAGAAGGTGGTAGCTCCCAAGGAAGTTGTTTATAAAATCAGCTAAGCTGACTTACCGCATTTACCTTCGCCTGCCCGTCAGCAGGACGAACAAAACTCAAGCAGCAAACCATCGAAGGTTCAAGTGGGATTTTTTAACAATGGAGCTCCCAACCTTAAGAAGTGGGACGAAGAGAAGAGACCTGAGAAGCGTCGCGAAGAGGTTGATGAGGAGAACGAAGCCAAGAAGAAAGTATTTGATATGTTGGCGGCAAAGAAGAAGAATCAAGCAACGACTCCTCCTCCGCCCAAAAAGAAGATCGAAATGTCAGATAGCTAAGAAGATTCCCCTCCACAACCAACCATCAAAATGACCAAAGTTGTTGTTAAGGAAACTTCCAAACCTGCTGAGGTAAAGAAGCCAATCAGTGAAGCCTAGCAAATTCAGCTGGCCATTGAAGAGTCCAAGAAAAGCTTCGAAATGGAGCGCCGCAAACGAAAGGATGAGGAAGATGAAAGGCAGGACAGAATGCGCAATGAGCTTGATAAACAACGGAAAGAGTCTGAAGCTAAACGAGAGAAACAAATCCCAGTTCCCATAGTCGCCAACACTCCTCCTCAGCAAAAGCAAGAGGACGAGAAGAAGAAGAAACTGAAGAATGTCTTTGAGGTGCTAGAATACGAGGAGGAGGAGCGGCGGATGAAGAAGGAAGTCAACAACAAGCCATAATCACCTGTAAAGCAACCCGAAAAGATGACTATGAAGACTCTTGAGAAAAACAACCTTATCAAACCCTCTGTAGCTGTTATGGACTGCGATTATCCCACACTCAGCAAGCCTCTTGAACCGAAGATCAAAGACACCAGCAAAAAGTAGTAAGGTAAGGGGAAGCAAGGAGAGTCACCGATTATAGACAAGCCTCTGATTACCCCCGATGAGTTCCCCTCGCTCAGTACAACCGTCATCTATTCAGACAAAGCAGCTCAGTAATAAGCATCGTGGGTGCATCAAGTAGCAGGCCGACCAAAGTCCCCTCAGCCTCAAGAAGTTAAGGTCCGCAAGAAGAAAGGTCGTACTACTATCGAGCAGACCGTCGATATCTTTGGTCGCAACTGATATATACTTCGAATCTGATTTGAGTCTATTCATGAACCAATATTGCCAAGCCGCGAATAACTGGGACGTAAGGCTAGTGATCTGGTTCCCGAAAAAGCCCACATAATGAATATGGAAGGCTAGCATAATCGACCTTAGGACTTCATTAATTTAAGTTCGTTAAGGTTTGAATGGGTCAAGGAACCTCTACAGCCTAATAACAAGACCTCACCGAGCTGCTGCAAGCCTACTTGGTCGAATCGAAGTGTGAACAGGGCACCCTGCTCAAGCACAAGACAAGCAAAGAGACGTTCTTACTCAAGGAAGTTAGCTTTATGGATCAGGAGGAGTACCGGAAGGCACTGGACAAGTACCGCAACAAGAAGAAAGGTCCAGCAAAGGAGAACCTTTTGAACATCATAGAGGTGGAGGGAAGAGTCAAGACTAACTTCTGCTCGGGCACGTACAAGCTATACATCATCTACGAGTACCCAACGATAACCCTACAGGAGGAGATTCAAGCAAGAGTCAAAGAAACAAGGTTCTTCGACGAGCAGGATCTGTGGAGTATCACGCAATCGTGTCTCAATGGAATCAGTGAGTTAGGTGAACCAGTACTGCTGTAGCCTCGTCGGATTTTCATCATGAATGACGGGTTGGTCAAGATCGTAGATCCTGATGCAATATCCGACGGAACAAGGTTTGTGATGTCAGAAGGAGTCTATTATGCGCCAGAGCGCTTTGAAAATTTCAACCGTGCTGACCGAGGCAACAGCAGCGAGAAGGAGACCATGTTCAGTCTGGGAATGAGCCTACTCGAGTCGGCTATCCTCGATGAATGCTTTGATTGCTACAACTATGAGTCGATGAAATTTCAAGCGAAAAAACTCGAGGAAAGGATCAACAGATTGACAGGGCTTTACTCCGATGAGTTCATTTTCGTAATTGGGAATCTACTAGAATTGAACGCTAACCGACGCTCTTCAATACTGGAACTGCAGGACGTGATTAATAAATTCTGGAGCAAGGAGGAGTAGAGTGAGCAGGAAGAGGCAGTAGGTGAATCAGATTCACAGAAAGCAGATGAAGAGGAGCAGCCTCGGGAACCAACCTTGAATACCCTCAAAGCCGACAAACCTCATGAGAACGAACCTGTTGTAAACTTTAACCGAGTGGTCAAGATTAAGGAGGCGGAGTTCCAAATGACCAACAAGGTGACCTTCAGCGAGATCACTGATGTGGATAAACCTGAACCTCCACGTTAGTCAGTCACCAATCGGCTAACTTACATCAAGGAGGTTAACAGTGGCTTCGAAAGTTAGATCTCCAGCCGTGTTGAAGATTTCAATACTCGACGCGAACTTCTACGGCGACCACTCGAAGCAGTAGAAAACCAATATATTATGCAGGAACCGGCCAAGCATCAACATACCCACACCGACAGTAAGTACGCTGCTGCATTGGGAACAGCTGCTTCCACCGCTCCTCCCACTTACCTGCCTTCGATGAATGCATCCAGCTCCCTTACCAGTGCAATTCCGCCCTACATCTCAAGTCTAGCTCCACCACCTTATGTTCCAACCTACACCTATATGAATCCTATTTCGCCCTCTTTCTACTACCCACCAGCACCTGCGCCAGTCTCAAGTTCTTCAAATTAAAATCTATTTACCGATCCTAAACTTCTTGAGCTCTTGAGAAAAGACCTGTCAGAAATCAACACTAGGAGAACCCTTTCACGTCAAAACACCTACGAAAGCCAGTTGTACCAACCCACTGCTACCTACAATCCATCTTCTTACTTATCCCCAATTCAAGCTTTTGAGCAGTCAAATACGAAGCCAGTTGAAAGCGCTACAGGAAGGAACTCTTTAATGTCACATCACAACCTCCCTCACCACCAACATCAGCTGTCAGCTGCTTCTTCATATCCCAGAGTTGAAATGGTCAAAGAGGTATATGAAGATGGTCGAATTTATGAGGGCCCTATCTTAAGCGGCATGAAAGAAGGCGAAGGCAAACTCACGTATCCTGATGGAGCCTACTACGAAGGCAACTTCTCTAAGAATAAAATGCACGGTTATGGAACCCTTTACTACAGAATCGGCAAGCCTGCTTATGAAGGGCACTGGCACTAGGATCAATTCCATGGAAAGGGCGTACTCTACAACGAAAACCCTGTATAGCAGCTTCAGCCCTTCGACTACTCCGATTTTAACCTTGTCGAAGATTATTGGATCCGTTATGAAGGTACCCTCTACCATAATTGCAGGCGAATTTGAATACGATAACAAGCATGGTCCAGGTCGACTCTTGCTAGCCAACGGAGAATACTTTGAGGGACAGTTTGAGAAGGACTGTATCCACGGCTAAGGCAAATTCTACGATAAGTATGGTGGGGTGCACACTGGCACATGGGATACCAACGTCCTCGACCACATCTAATGATTTGTTTGCATCACGCATCACATTCAGGCTTTTAGCATATTCAGCACATCGGCCATCCAAGGGCGGGTGTCCTTGCCCCACATGAAAGTGCAATGACCTGCATTGTACACTTGGTAGAAAGTCTTGTAGGTAGGGACCAGGTTGTCCCAGAAGCGCTGAAGATCGGTCAGATCAGCGAGAAGATCGGAGTTTCCGCCGAAGAGTCTAATAGGCACTCGAATGTTTTCTGAATTAGCCTGAAAAAGTACTGATATTCCACATTGGTGGAACCTTTTGGTTGTAGTGCTCCATATTGGCTTTTTCACTTCCCCAATCATAGGCTTTGAACTCTCCGGTATCGACCATCTGCTTCCAGTGCTCCATATTCATCACACTTGTGCCTGCAGGTGCATGACCTACCAAAACATCATATCTCTCGTAGTTGTCGACATTTGGATCGGAGTCCATAACTTGGGCTAGAATATCAGCACAGACCTTTGCAAAGTCAGCACAGAAGAGCCGACCGATATCCGTCTCGAACCAGCCGGGGCTGGGCATGAATTCGTGAATGTGCCTCAAGTGGTACCACTCAAGGAGATAGGATTTGTCGAGCAACGTGAAAATGTTGGATTCCTGATGGTTAACATATACCACCGGTCCGAATCCGAAGTACTTGCCCATGAGTGCCTCGACAGCCGGGTTCTGCTTTGCAAGTGCTATATGCATTTGAATAGTGCCTTGACTGTGCCCAATATAGTTGACTTTCTGCTTCACAACGTTGTAGATATATCGGAAGGCCGCCGGGATATCGAAGTCAGCCATATCTTGGAATGTAAACTGCCAGAACTCAGCATCCTTATCGGGGTTGTAGTGGATATGCTTTCGAGAATGTTTGTTTCCACGACTGTTGCCAAGCCAAACGTCATAACCTTGATTTGCGAGGATAAAAGCTGGAGCCTTATCCTCATCGTTGATGATCCACGTGTCCGAGCTATCAAGTAGTCCATGCTGCAGGAAGATAGGTGTGAGACCTGGCATAATGGTGGTGTTCTTCTTCTGGATGCGGAAATATGTCAGTAGGTATCCATCCTCGGTCTCGATGATGTGCTGCTGCACTGGATAGTTGAAATACTGGCAGTAGCTCATGAAGGGTAGCTTAGCCTCGGGATGCTCCTTTGCCGAAGCCCCAAGCAAGCAGCCAAGGAACAGCAACACTACAATCAACCTCATGTTAATAATATTATTGCTGTATGGTGGTCATTGCCTGTCTGCTTTTCGAAGAAGCCGAATCATTATTCTGCTTGTCTTTGACCCTTTTCAGGTATTTCCAAACCATTAAGATATTCCAGGATCTCGATAGAATTGGAAAATTTATATCGAAGGTGCTCTTCATGAAACGTCCCAAGAGTGCCGAACTCCTCTCTCTAGGAATGGAGAGGTTCAGCCCCGATGAGTTTAGGTATCATCGGCAGCTGATGCACAACAGGCCCACCAGCGTTCGTGACGAAGATGATCGTTCGGAAAATTCATTTTTGACTGACATCATCAATCGTGGGCCGAGTCATTTGAAAGGTACAAGCTTGTTCCAGGTCGGCCTGTCCGGCTCCACCTATCGCTCCGAAAAGCGGTTGAAGGCATGCAAGTAGCTGGATATCGTGCACTTTCTCAAAGGTAAGAGAAGAGATATGTAGTGACCCGGAAGATCAGACGCATCAAGTAGGAGTCACACCTCATCGAGTCCGAGTTGCAGAACAGCCCACACATTAAAGTGCCAAACGCGAAGATCATAATCGCACAGATCAACAGCAGTTTCAATCATCTGTTGAGACACAGTACTCTACGGAAGCTAAACTCGAGTATGCTCAAAAATCGCTTTGGAATGTTGACCAAGTGACTCTCATGCCCTTCCCTTGCACTTGATAATGTATGCATTTCGGTACGAATCAAGAATCAAGCAAGCCCGTTCAGAATATAGGCGGCAACGGGGAAGCCATCCAACACTGACTTGAGCTTCGTCACTCTCGGCTTGTCGTTGGGGTTATCAGTGTACACTGTCACTTCTTGATGCATGCGCTTTCTTTCGAGGGGGATCTGCTGACCACTGTTGTACTTGTTTTGTTCAACATTAACAAAGGTCTTGAGAACTATGACTCCTCCACTCTCAGCGTTGTACTTATCGTATAGTTCCCTGACGACCGAGTAAATTGGGGATCTGCTATCGATGTGAACCACGCGCTCGAAGGACATTCCCGGTGCGATGTTGTTGTTGTCTTCCTTATAGTTGAACTCCACCTCCATAAAAAGCTCGAAGATAGCCTTGGTTTCTACTGCAAATCCCTCAAATTCCCTTTCTATGCGATAGTACTCAATACGGAAATCAACGGCTGGTAGTCCTTCGATGTTTCTGCGGTTAAGGTTACCTTTCTTCACGTATTCGTTTACCAATTCTATTGGCACATTCTCGTGGTTTTCCTCATAATCGTTGAGTTTCTGGAAATAGTAGTTGCGTCGATTTTCGTCCATCAGCTCTCTATTGGTATACTTGCATTGCTGCCAAAGATTGATGCAGGCCAGCACAATAAACCCAATGTTGTAGATGAACACCAACCCCAGAGCAATCCACCCGAACATAAAGAACCAAGTTGCCCAGACTGGGTCAGCACCACGGATGAGGTTGTAGACTATGAGCTGGATGAAGTATATAAGTGCAAATATAGCCAGCAGAATGATCTCAAGGACCAGCCGGACGATGTTGCGCCATTTAGCTGCGTAGGGCCAGGTTAGACAGAACCTCACTATCTCTCCAATTTGTATGATGCAAAGTGCTATTGGCTGGGCAAAGCTCTCATAGTAGAAGGAGGTGAAGGCCATCATCATGGCAAACTTCTTCACGTATCCAACAGTGGTGTAATTGTAGGGGCGGAACCAGTTGCGGAAGCCATAGCAATTCCCATCGTTGCGGTACTCCAAGTATTTGATGTTCTTGAGCATGTGTCCGTACTTTACCACAAAGTAGTCGTACTATGGAGTATCCATCTACACCTTCGGGTAGCGCATCAAGTCGTAGTAACGGTTGCTGTGGTACAGGAAGTAGTACAGGTTGACCAGCATACACAGCACCATCGAGGCAATTCGAACAGGATTTGTCGAGTCGAAGTAGATGAACTCAAAGGTGATGGTGAGGGTGAAATAGAGGATTGATATCTCGTGGAAGTAGAATAGCCAGGCCTCAAGGTAGCCTCTGATCCGCAGTCCTCGCTGGCACTTCCCAGATAATAGCACTCCGATCCCCAGCAGAATATAACCGATCACGATAAGCATGATCTGGCTATAGGAGTCCATGATGAACAGACTTGAGAAACCTGTTCTTCTAAACCTGTATTCTGCCAGCTGGGTAGTTAGTGCCCTTCGCGTGTACTGGCTCACTGGTGGCACAAAGAATAGTTTGTTGGCGTAGGAATCCGCTTCCCATGGAGGCACATCATAGAAGATGAGCGACGCAAACATTCTAATGCCTTCGTAGAGATTCTGAGGGAGAATGCTATTGATGAGCACCAGGCACGAAGTAATTTGGAGGCTATTCAGGGCAAGTAGGAAGAACCCAAACTTCTTCAATTCCTGCACACCTGGTTTGGTCGTGAAATTGTTGAACTGTGTGGACATTGTAGAGAACATACTGACGATCAAGCTTTCAGTTTGAGTCATGCTTGGAGGCCGGATATATGTATAAGTGATGTTCTGTTTCATCTGGTAGGACTCATTTCGTAGGGGTTTGTTACTAATAGAGTATAGGTCGCTTCCAGGGTAGGTTTAGGTGGTAACTGTAATCGATTCATTAGTGAGGAACGAGTAGCCTTTTGGCTGAAGAGTTATGCGGTAGGTTGTACTGTCGACAGTCGTATACGTAACATTGAAGGCATCAAGGTTTAGTAATGCGTTTTCGAACGTAATCGTTTGGAAGGTTTGCATGGGAAACGTCGTGAAGTCTATTGCTTGACTAAAAATCATGTCAATGATCAATGGGCTGAGACCGTCGAGGCCAGGATTGGTGTACATATTAATGGTGAGGTTCACGCAGTAGACGCTACAATTCTCACATGTTAGTGTTTCTGAGTTAGCAAACAGCCCGTCTGGACACGTTGGTATGCAATCATCATTGAAGAGGAACCAACCGTTGTTGCAGGCTTGGCAGGGAAGTGGGTTACTGGTGCATGCCGAACAGTTGCCAATGCATTGTGAGCACTGTGTTAATGCGGTATCGTTGTAGCTTCCTGGTGGGCAGTTGCTGAGGCAGCTCGAATCGATAGGGGAGAGGATAAAGCCTGTTTTGCAGACAGTACAATTTGTAGCTGGTCCAACACATATTTCGCATGAGGAGTTGCATTTTAGACAGATATTTGACCCGTTTGGGTTGTTGTAATAGCCGTCAAGGCAGGCGCTGTCGCAGGTTGTACCACTTAAAGAGTATCCTACGTCGCAAGAAGAGCATGTTGTGTTCGTGAGTCCTGTACAGGCAAGGCAACTGACATCGCAGTAACGAATCAGGACCATGATGTGAGGAATAAACCAGTCACACTGGCAGCTCGAGGAACAACCGTTACACTTGGAAGCAACCATCGATATGTTGATGCTAGCTGCTGTATGGCTGATATCACCCGTATCAAATCTTGCGTAGATTGATTTGCTGCTCCCTCCTTGACTGTCACCACAAGTCTATGAAAATGACTGGGTAGAAGTGTTGCTTCCACCGTATGATTTACTCGTTTTATTAACGTTGTCGACGTAGAGGGAAACGGTGTCAGCACTCACCCATTTTCCAACAAACAGTATGCTACTAACAACCCGATAACTATAGTGTGGCATGAGGGCAGCATCCACATAAATATCGGCTTACTGCTTTGCTGAATATTTTCCAGGCATTAGATTGGGGAATAGTGTCCCGCAGCTCGCTGTTGTGGGTAGTGAAAGGGTCCCGTCATTGGTGTCCAACGCTCCAGCGTACTCGGTATCATTGACAATACATGTTGTGGCCGTGGTGTTTATGAACTTGGAAATGCATACGTTGTTGTTACAGGTGCTGCCATTGGAAGATGTGCAATTGGTGCATGTAATTGGACACTGCGCAACTGCCGAAGTGGGCAGCAGCGCTAGAACCACTAGGAATGTGATTGTGGCTATCACGAGCCTATCCATAAAATCGGAGATTATATATCACTGATCGAAAAAGGTCACTGCACTAGGCGCTATCAAACGGATAGCGACTACTTTAAGATTGCCAAACTCCATGGAGATAATTATTAATTGCGTGGATTAGTTGGCTTGATGGAGCGGCGCCAGAGACCAGCAACACTGCGTGATAAGGTTGTTCTTGGGCTGATGATGATGACAGCTCTTGCAGCACTATGGTTTGACCAGGAAGTGTAAGTAACGACACCATCAATACTTGCGGCTATACCCAGTCAGTTCGATGTTAGAGTTCTACCGTCCTACAAGAAGGTGGACTTCTCGGTAAAGGAGTAGGGGGTTTGCGTGGGAAGTAGCTGGGCATTGGCTATCACGCAGACCTTCTCAGACCTTATGACTGTCAAGTATAATGAGAGTCTGAGTTTTTCTGCTCAAGATTTGCTGGAGTGCACGCTTGAGGACCAAACCTCTCTCTGCCACTACACTGATGAGTCTCGCATCGAGCAGGCCTTAAACCGTTTAAAGAATATTGGAGTGGGAACAACCAGCTGCTATCCTTTTAATCCATTGTTAAGCCCGAAGAAGTGCGCTGCAGT
>ERZ724508.1542-NODE-1542-length-13453-cov-7.758247_pt1 | contig 13453 bp, 27 predicted proteins | sample MGYA00376041_ERZ724508 | MGnify/ENA primary metagenome ERZ724508 (study PRJEB28724, sample SAMN07190887) | wastewater metagenome | isolation source: effluent of sewage treatment plant in Hong Hong | place: USA: Christiansburg, Virginia | collected 2016-03-01 ...
TCGCCATAGACCCGCGCATCGCCAGAGACCCACGCATTGCCATAGACCCGCGCATCGCCATAGACCCGCGCATCGCCAGAGACCCACGCATTGCCTTCACAAGACAGATTTTTTTCAGACTCAATATAGCCGCCCAATTCACCGGCCACAACGCTAAAACCGATTGCAATCAAGGCTTTTACTCGATATAAAGTACGTCCAAAATGCTGCTTTGTATCATCTTTTACCAATTCATATTTTTTGTTCATTTTTAAATCTCAGTTTCGTTATTGATGGCTAATTATGTGTGCATAGCCATAAAAATATCAAGCACTATTTTGTAACTGTTGTAAATTTGCGGCATCCGATTACTTGATTACGGATATTACTAAGCGCGGCTAATAATTGCGCTTGCCCCAGAGGAACCGCTTACATGTAACTTACATGTTATTTACGTGTACGCAGTCGCCACACGATTTCCCAATATTCAGACCTGCTTAGTTCTGTCATCACGAAATAGTAACAGGGTGAAACTCACCACCCCGATCGGCGCGGCAACGGGCTAAATTGTCTTGCATCGCAGTGTCTAGCTTAAGTTCGCCAGTTCTGCGATATGTTCTCGGCGGGACTATCTGCGGTTTTAGCTGCGCTAATTCTTCATCATAATCATCTAGTTCTTTGCTCATATTGGCTCCTTAATTTTTACTACGTTTATATTGTGTTTTAATCGGCGTTGGACTTCATCATAAGCGCGTTCTACGTCAATTACCCTTACTGCTTTTAGCTGTGCCTCATGGACTTCTAAAGCATCATTTAAAGCCTGCATTTCACCACCGGCAAATACAAACACGTTTATTTTTCTATACCTCATTCCGACTGAATGAAGCGAGTCACGCGCTTGTATAAGCATTGCATGATACTGATTGTCAAAGTGTAGTTCAGTAAGAATCAGGGCCATGTTAATCATACCGACAAGCTGATCAAAATCAAACTTTTGACCTTTACCACTACAGATATTGAACATCGCAGAGTGGTTTTTGATGTTCAATTCGACTAAATGGTTTTCGTCTATTTTTTTCAAGCCGCCCATGAAATAATTAAGAGGATTTTGCACTATTGTTTTTGGCACGTATTTTTTATTTCGCTTTTTCACGCTACCCCCAATGATGTGTCTAATGGATCCCCGCTAATTGCTGGATAAACTACAGGCCGCATACCAGCGATCTGCGATTTAAGCGCGGCAATTTCCGAATCTTTGCGGCGGCTTTCGATAACCATCATCGATAGTGCTTCGGAAAGTTCTTTTTCTAGTGGCGTTCTAAATTTATCCATTAAACACCGCCCATTTCTTTAATATCTTTCACGCTCATTCCGGTAAACTCATGAATGCGAATAATCAGAGTAGCGCCGATTTTTAATTGACCGTGGCGTATCTTCGACAAAACTGGCGGCGCTGTATCTAATTTACGGCTAAGCACAGCATCGTTTTTCAGTCCAGTTACTTTTAAAACGTGGTCAAGTAATTTGTTTTCTTTAATCATGATTCATCCTTAGTAGTTAATTTCAATGTTTGGAATTTTTCCACTTGCAATCAGTTTAATGCACAACTTAGCGCATTCTTCGCTGATACCATTTTCAGTCATTGCCGCTAATGCTGCGCGATTAATTGAGCCTTTGTGTTTAGTATCGGCCTCACGTTTAGCTTGTTCTGCGGCTTCTTTTGCTGCTACATCTGCTACGCGCTTACGTTCGGCTTCAATTGCGGCTTGCTGGTCACGATAAGCTTTCTCTGCTGCCTCCTGTGCATCTTGCTTAGCCTTTTGTTCCGCTTCTAAACGACGACGCTCTGCATTCTCAGCATCAAGCTTCAACTGCAATTCTCTGCGTTCTGCCGCTTCACGTTCTGCTTTTGCTTTGGCTTCCGCTTCCGCAATTGCTTTTGCTGCTGCCTCGCGTTCTTGTTGCTGTTTCAGTTCTGCATCACGTAAAGCCTTTGCCGCTGCTTCTTGTGCAATCTTTTCGTCACGGTCACGCTGTTCACGTTCTGCCGCTGCCTTGCGCAATGCTTCCAACTCTGCTGCCTCTGCATCTGCTTTTTCACGCGCCGCCAATAATTCACGATGCTTTGCAATTGCTTGATCTTTAGCTTGTGACGCTTCGACGGCGAATTCTTTCCAAGTGTCATCAATCTTCACTTGCTCAAGTGTCGCCAAATGATAGCGATAATCTGCTGCTGTACATTCATGATGAATTTCAGAGAGCGCCGCTAAACGTGCTTTGATTGCGTCAATACGATCTGTCTCGCGCTTTTCAATCTCGTCAAGCTTAACTTGGTGAACCAGAATCATTGCTTCAATACGCGCTTCAATTTCTTTTGCTTCAGAATCAATTGCTTTGCCAATCCGCAATGATTCCGCTTTCTCATCTTTGCGCGTTTTTTCTAATGCGGCTTTGGACTGACGCAATTTATAAACGTGACTACGTGCTTCCTTATTGCCTTTGGCGCTTTCGTAGTCAAACGCAATAGCAGAATTACTTTTTTCCAGCTCTTGTAATTGTGCATAGAATGGCTGATACGCCGCTACTTGAAAAACTTTGGCTTCTAAAACTTCCATTTTTATCCCCTTTAAGAAATTATTTAGTGAAATTAAATAATACAACATTTAGCGGAAAATAATAAGACTGAAAAGTTATTAGCTTATTAGTCTTAATTACTTTTACGCCCAATCCTTAAATTTAAAAACTCGCCTTCGCTTTTTAAAAATAGTTTCTTGTTGGCCGCATACTTCAATAACACCAGATTGCAATAAATCCCAAACTCGCCTTGTCAATGTCATGCCAGATGGTTGAAAGTAGTCTTCTGGCTTTTTTAGCTCAATTGTGAATGTTTCGCAGTCGTGAAATAGTCGGTACAGACAAATTAAAAATTTCTGATTGCCCCAGCTTAGAGATTTAAATTCCTTTGACTCAAAAAGCGGGGCGGGTATTTGAATGTAGTCAATACTCATAGTTGTGATCTGCAAGAATGCGCTTCTTGATTTCTTCGATATAGATTTGCGCGGCTTTGCACTTCTCTAGCATCTTTTCTTCAAGCTCCATATCACGATGATAGATGACTGTCGTAACGCGCAACTCTGGCGGGATATGATCGACTTCGTGAATATCAGGGCTTTCATATTTGCGCAGTTCTTCTGGTGTTGTTACCATGCAAAAATCAAGTCTAAACTCAGGACGATCGTACAAGTGCATGTAGGCGCGGCCTTGCCATTCATAAATTTTATCTTCTGCATCTTCCACTAATACTGGGAACGTTTCAAGGCTCCAAGACGTTTTAACATCTCGTATGTAGTTCGGTGTCAAAATATCGCATTCGCCGCTTAAAAGGTCGGTTTCAACGCGTCCAATATGCTTTTGGTATGACTTGAAATGCACTTGATTTAAAAGCGCAATGGAATCATCTTCGCATTGAATGCCTTTGCGCAAATACTTGTTATCCAAGTCGCCGCGAAACCCATAAGCAATTTCACGCGCAATTTCTTTCAAATAGGTTTTAGCTCCAACAGATAGAGCCTCTGTTTTTGACTTTGGTTCTGTCATGATCTTGCCGATTGAGCTAGGATGTAATTTGTAAAGGCTCATTTAAACACCCATATCAGTTAATACTAATTCTTGATCTTCGCTCAATGTCCATTCTGAACGCAATTTTTCAGCAGTGTATGTGCCGTCTTGAATTGCCTTGATTGCGCCTTTAAATCGTGGTGCGGGTAATTGTGGCTTTGGTGCTGCTTCTTGCGTTGCCTTTGCATGTTTGCTTGCAAGATAACCGTCATCGTCATCCTGATAAAGGCCAGTAATCGCGGAAAGTCCATAACGACGCGCATAGGTTAATGCAGAACCATAGCCTTGCGGGTCTTGCTTGGTCAACGGCATTTCCATTGTATCCTCGATCCATTCTCCTGATTCGTGAACTAAACGCGTGGTCAAAGTCAAAAGCATGTTACTCATTGAACCTGGTGTTTGAATAAATCCAATTCCGTTATCATTCAATGCGACTTTTACGGCATCAATGACGCTAGGCAAATCAGCGTATTTTGATTTTAAATGCGGGTTGACTGCGTCTTTTGATGCAAAAGTAATTTGTTTTTGCGCGGCGACTAAAGCCTTTGAAATTGCGCCGATACTTGCTGATGTAATCATTTGAAAAGCCTTCTAAGGTTACGTTTAAATTTTATAAAAGCCCATTTGCAGTCTTCGATAAACCATTTTAGCTTGGTCTTGCGGGGGATTTGGCTATTCATTAATTTCACCAGTTTCAACAAATCTTGTTAAGATCGGTAAAATCTTTGCGACTTCCTCTCGATTTAAGTGCATTCGCGTTGTCATTGATACTTCATCTGGAATTGGAAAATCAACATACCCGCATGTTTCTTGTGTTTCAATGCCAAAACGTGCAGCATTACTAGACATTATGCGCGGGCTTGCATCATCAACGCCAATCCAAATTGCATCATCTGTTGCTAAAGAGCTTTTTTGTATGCTACATGCAACACCATAAATGTCATCAAATCTTGCTATTGCAAATCCTCTGGCAGTTTTTTCAATTTTCATTTCATCCCCCTACCATTAGTCATCCAATTAGCTTTAGCCATCAAGTAATCACGCTCAATCTTGCGATCTGCTGCTTCGATACGTGCAAGCTGTTTAACGTGCTTAGCGTGCTCTTCTGCTGCGATCTGGTCTTGTCGGTCTAAGTGACCAATGAAGCCGTATAGAGCGAATACTGCCAATGCGCCAAGCAACGGAAATAATTTGTTTTTCATTTGGACATCTCCAAGCATTGAAATTTTTTGATTTCATCGTCAATCTGTGCAATTTTTTTGTGGAATGCATCAATTGCCGCTTCTTTTTCTTTGGCTAATTTCTGAATTTGAAATTGCCGCATATTGAAATTTTCAGGCGCATCAAATTCAACTTCATGACTTGAAATAAACTGATGCCCCATACTTGTCATATCAAAAGAGCTGATAATAAATTGCGGCTTAGTCTGCCAAGATTCTTGCGATGCAAATACGTGTGCTGTAATTTTCATTTTCTATCTCCTTGTTAAATTTAAGTGGTTACAGTTGGATTTGAACCAACACTTGAGACGCGCCTCATAAAGTTTTTAGCTTCCTCCCCCTATTAAGCGGGGGCGATCTAACCAATTGATCTATGTAACCACACGACTGATGGCTGATACAGGCTTATAGCAGCGCTACTATTTGCCTTTAAATGTCATCTGTTCGGATAAGCCTGACATCAGCACCTTGCCAACCATCATGCGTGTGGTCACTCGTAAAGTGAGTGAGCCTATGCAAAGTGTTACTCCTTTGACTTCGCAGCGTGAGAAGGAACCGCTAAACCTTCTCAGAGTTGCTTTGCTAGAACGTTCTAACATTGCGCGGTATTTAATGCGGTGCTACCTGTGACTTTATCGCGTCAATCGATCCGTCAAATTAGCTGTTTGGCGCATATCAGCTTCGGTGTTTTGCTGCTGATGAATGACATTATTAGGCTAAATAAATTCTGTGTCAAGAACTATTTAATCATTTTTTAAAAATATTTAATTTGTTGTTTTATGGTTTTGGTGGTATATTTAATTACCGAACCAACTTGAGGAATAAAAATGAAACATAAAGACGTTATTAAATACTTTGGTAATGCAACAAAGGCGGCGGCTGCACTTGATGTTACTACGCAAACAATTCATCGCTGGGAGCGTGAAGGCGGCATTCCACTTAACGCACAAAAGGCTATTGCGTGGGATACTAAAAACGCACTTACTCCCGACCCAAAGGATGTAAAAAAATGACCAAAGAAAAACGACACTATATTTTGTACAGATTTTTTGATGCATCTGAAAATCTTTTATACGTCGGGATGACAAAGAGTTTTGCTAATCGTTTGCAGGCTCACGGTAATAGTTCTTGCTGGTTTTCGATGGCATCAAAAATTACTTTGCAACATTGCGACTCATTAGAAGATTTAACGTCAAAAGAAATTGACGCAATAAAAAAAGAATTACCAAAATTTAATAAGAAAGACAGCCCTATTTATGAAAAGCCAGTAAAAAAATATAGCCCATCAAATTGCCATTTATTTGTTGTTAAACATTTTAAATGCGTGGAAAAAATTGATTTAGAAAAAATAGATTTTTCAAGAGAGGAAATTTTCAAAGTTCTAAACTTAGAAGAAAAGCCAAGTCATCGATTGCTTAATGATCTTGAAAGAGAAATTTCAAAATTTTTATGCAAGAAATTTGATTTAAGCAAACAGAATTTAGATTCTCTTTTTGAATTTATTGAAACTGCTCCAAAAGTGTCTTATGCGAAGTCAAACTATTATCACAAGGCGCTTCTCGAGGCTAATTTGCTAGATATTGAAGATGGTTATTTGGTTTTGAGTAAAAATTACTTTAGAAAGGCTGGTGACAAAATGAATATAGCACAAGCATTAAAAGCGCATTTGCGCTCAAATCAAGATAAGTTTGTTACAGTTGACGAATGGTGCGGGTCAACAGAAACAGGCTTTTATGACGATGTAAAATTTGACCACGATGCGCTAGACAAAGAAATAGACACTTTTTGCGCGGAATTTGAAAAGGCGGGTGAGTAAATGACTGACAAAGAACTGTTAGAACTGGCAGCAAAGGCGGCTGGATTAAAACTCGACGAAGTACATCTAGCATATCTTGAAGATGAGCAAACATTTATCAGGCACGAGCCAGATAGTGACGGAATCAGCGGTGAGTGGGACCCATTAACCGATGACGGTGACGCGCTAAGATTGGCTGTAAAGTTGGAAATGGAAATCAACTGCATGGAGCTTTCACAATTCCAAGTCACCACGTATGACGATAAAGGAAATGCGACTTATACAGATGATTCATGCGTGCGCCGTGCGATTGTTCGTTCAGCAGCAGAAATAGGAAAGGGAATGTGATGGATATGCAAAAAATGATGAGCGACTTATCAAAACAATGGCGCGATGAAAGATCGGAGTCGCAAATGACAATTGGAAAATTAATCCAAAAGTTAAAATCAATGGATAAAAACATGATGATTCAAAACGTATCGGAGCCACACAGCTACCGAGGGTATTATTCAGATTTAGCTTTTGAGTCTTTAACTGGCGAAAAATCAAAAGTTTCAGAATTTTTAAAAATGCTTGAAGATTCCTTGGGTGAAATCTTTACCGGATATAAGGGCGGTGACTATTTAATGGAAGAAGATACTCCTGTTTGGGTTGCTGAATATGGCAGTTGCGGTAAAAAATTAATTGGCATTAAAGACAATGGTTCATTTATTTTAGAGGATGACAATTAAATGGAAAGCAAACTAAAAACAGCAGCAATGGATTCTGTCGGTGAACTCCCAGCGGGCTATTTACATCTCCCGACCCCGCCAATCAAGCAAGAGCCACAATTAACAGATTGGATCGATGGTGCAAAGTTTGTTCCGTACCATGTGGGGGAATATGAGACTGATGACTGGTCTGATTTTTGGAAGTGCTACCCTAAACGGCATTGGGATGGGAAATTATGGTATCAGGGATATTACATGGAATGTTCAAAATCTTATGCACGTAGACAAGTATCGCCTAATCAAAATCAGACATGGCGAGGAATAAAAAAATGAGCGCACTAAAAACACTGGAATATCTAACCGATGACTACGGCAACGTTATCGAATCGCACAAGCTAAGTCATGGCGCTTTTGTGTCTCGGTATTATTTCTTTAACGGGAGAATTTAAATGAAAACAGAAGAAATTGAATTGGCAATACAAGACGCTAAGCGATTTATCAATCTTGCAGAAAACTTGCTTGAGCAAAAAAAGAAAATCACGTGGGAGCATGGTGGCAATACTTACTACAACCAAGCGCCGAAAGAATCTGGCGCTACTCGCAGGGCTTCGCTTGATTTAACTCGGCAGCTTGCGCAGATGAGGAAGCCATGAAACGCGATCCATACCCGCAAAAGAAAGTGCGCCTAGTCGGTGAAATCCAGCGAGAAAACGCAATTAAAGTTTTACAGAACGCACCATTAGACACAGAAAAGCCGCTTGAGTTCATTTTGCGCGAAGAGGTTAAGCCTCGCAAGATGTCACAGAACGATCTTATGTGGGCGTGTCAGTTGAAATGTATTTCTGAACAAGCGTATGTGCAGGGGCGCACTTACTCAGATGTGATCTGGCACGAAATGTTCAAGGAAAAATTCTTGCCGGATGAAACGCTATTTCAAACACCGGAACAGCGCGCGGAAATGGTCAAAGAGAAGTATCGAAAATACGACACAAGACCAGATGGTAAGCGCGTTTTAGTTGGTTCAACCACTGAGCTAACCATTAAAGGCTTTGCAATCTACTTGCAGCAGGTCGAAGCGTTTGGGGCTAACTTGGGCGTAATCTACTCAGCAAACCCTAATGAGGCTTATGCGTGAAACTTTCAGAATACAAAATAAAGCAAATCTCATATAGAGAAGCAATGGAGATAGTTGTAAAAAATCATTATTTGCACAGAAAATGCCCTTGTAGTATAGCGTTTGGTCTTTTTTTAAATGATGAAATAAAAGGAGTTATTTGCTATGGAACTCCAAGTAGTTCTACTTTGCGAAGCGGTATAGCTGGCAAAGAAAATTCTTTTAACGTGATAGAGCTTACTCGTTTATGGGTTTGCGATACCGTCCCAAAAAATGGCGAATCGTTTTTAATTGGCAATACATTGAAAATGTGCGGAAAAGAAATTGTTGTGTCCTACGCTGAAATAAATCAAGGCCATCTCGGCGTAGTTTATCAAGCTACGAACTGGCTTTATACCGGACTATCTGCAAAGCGAACAAACTGGACGATTGAAGGTATTGATAAGCATTGCCAAACAATAGCAGACAAACACAGTGCAAAAGAAATTCGTGAAATATACGGTGATAGATTTAAATTAGTTGATAGGCCACGCAAACATAGATATGTGTTTATTAACGCAAATAAATACAGAAAAAAAGAACTTTTGAAGCAAATTAAATATCCAATTATGAGCTATCCGAAATGCTAACTAAAAAATGTCGTATTTGCCGCAAGCCTAACCGACCATATAAAAACACCTGTTCAATTGAGTGCGAGGCTGAACTAGGATTAAAGCTTTTGGACAAGCGCAAACGTGTCGAAGCCAAGAATGTTCGAGCTATCGACAAAGTACGCGCAGAGAAGCTTAAAAGTCGGTCTGATTGGATGCGTGAAGCGCAACAGGCATTTAATCGATATATCCGCGCTAGGGATGAAAATCAGCCGTGTATATGCTGCGGAAGAACTGAAACGAAAGTAACGGGGTTAGGTGCTCATGGCTGGGACAGTGGGCATTATAGAAGCGTAGGTAGTGCACCGCATCTCAGATTTAACGAAAACAACGCCCACCGTCAACTGGTCTATTGCAATAGGTACGGTGCAGGACGGGCGGTGGATTACAGACTTGGACTAATCGAGCGAATAGGCTTGCAAGCTGTCGAAGAATTAGAGAGTAACAACGATGTAATGAAGTGGACTATTGACGATCTAAAGCAGATCAAAGAGCTTTATAAACGGAAATTAAAGGATATGAAATGAGCATAGCATATGAAGCAATGGTATTTGCTAGAGATGCACATAAAAATCAGGTGCGGAAATACACTGGTGAGCCTTATATAAATCACCTGGCAGAAGTGGTAGGAATTGCCATGTCCGTAGGTTGGCACGCTGCGCTAATTCATCCTGATAAATTTATGGCTGTTTGCTGGCTGCATGATTGCGTTGAAGATTGTGGTGTAAAGATCGAAGAAATAGAAAGTAGATTTGGTTTTGATGTGGCTCTAGGGGTATCGGGTTTATCTGACATAGAAACTGGCAATCGCGCAGAAAGGAAGCAAAAAGCGCGTGATCGACTTGCTTTGTGCTCTGGGTGGATACAAACAATTAAGTGCGCAGATTTAATCAGCAATACTTCAAGCATTGTTAAGCATGATCCTAAGTTTGCAGTAACGTATCTTGAAGAGAAACGGTTGTTACTTGATGTGCTCACAAAAGCCGACAGAAATTTATGGAATATTGCCGCGCTAACATAGGCGGCTTAATTAAAGGAGATAGATGTGAATATCCCATTGTTCACAGCCAAAGAAATGACAAAGCGCCAGTCGTGCCAAGGTTGTTTATTCGAGCATGAACGCGCCAAAGTATGTCACGAGGTCACGGCAATGGCGCTGGCGGCTGACCTACCCGACTGTGACGATTTATCACCAAGCGGAAATTGCATCATTTACATTGCAAAAGAGATTTACCCGAGGCAAGTTGATTTATTTTGAAAGTGTAGTGCAATTTAGATGTCTTTAGACGGACAAACAATTCAGCAGGCTTTCACATGCGCACCGGTGCTGAACCGGCGTCTAACATCCTCTTCGGGGGATGGCGCAGGTGAAAGCCTTTTTTATGGGGCAAAGAAAAATGAATATTCAGCTATTCAATCAAGAGCCGGCAATGACAAGCCGTGAAATTGCGGATTTATTGGAGGCTCGGCACGATAACGTAAAGGTTTCAATCGACCGTCTTGTAAATTCAGGCGCAATTCAATCTCCTTCGGTGCAGGACTTCAAAAACGCAAATAACGTAACCGGTCAAGAATACGTTATTTGTAAGCGTGACACTTATGTGATCGTTGCGCAACTCTCGCCTGCATTTACAGCGCGACTGGTTGACCGGTGGCAGGAATTAGAGCAATCAAACAAAATCCAATTACCTGACTTTTCAAATCCAGCAGCGGCAGCGCGCGCATGGGCTGATGAGGTCGAAGCTAAACAATCGGCATTACTTCAACTAGAAGCAGCTAAGCCGGCGCTAGAGTTCGTTGACCGCTACGTTGACTCAACCGGTTTAAAAGGATTTCGCCAGGTCGCCAAACTTCTAAACATCAAAGAGCCTGATTTACGCGCTTTCCTTGATGACAATCAGATCATGTATAAACTTGCCGGTGAATGGGTTCCTTATGCGAATCACATTGATGCTGGACGGTTTTCGGTTAAAGCCGGCACGGCTGAAAATGGTCACGCATTCAATAGCGCCAAATTCACGCCTAAAGGTATTCAATGGCTTGCCGGCGAGATTGCCAAGTCTAAAGTCAATGTGTAGTTTTTACGCAAAAGATCAAAATTTTGTTGACGGTATTTCGAATTAGTCTTATAGTTTCACCGTGTTTTGCAATAAACCAGTAGGGGTACTGGTGCAATACTAAGCAATCTAGGACAGCCTGTTATGAAAGTGGCTTTCCAGTTTATTTTTACCTATATTGCGGTAAATTGGAAACACCCCGCCACTTTCATAGCAGGTTTTTTTTCGCCTGTACAAAATGAAAAACGCACTCCAAGCGTCATTAAGTGCCAAAGTCTTTGGCAGCGTGGAAGAAAAGAAGATGCGCTTACTGATAAGCCAGCGCTTGAGCCTTTAATCGGGGACTCATAGAACAAGGTAAATAGGTGAAATAAGCGTTAGCCGTCGATAAGGCACCTTGGAAATAGAACGATTAGCTTTTGGCAGTAGTAGTTGTTTAAATGTAGTCTTTATAAACAATGGCTAGGATTGGTGTAGTTTCACCTTCTTGGCTTATCCTATGATTAAAATAAAAGGAATGATATGGAGAAAGTAGAAATTGGAGATGCAATTCTATACTTAGGGGACTGCGTTGATATATTGCCGACATTGCCGCAGGTTGACGCTGTTATTACAGATCCACCTTACGGTATTAATATTGCAAATAATCCTATTAGACAAGCGCATGAAAAAAGCAATTGGGATGCATCAATACCACCACAAGAGATACTTAATGCAATGCTTAAAGAGGGGCGTGTTCAAATCATTTGGGGAGGAAATTATTTCGATCTTCCTCCGACCCAGTGTTTTTTAATTTGGGACAAGATGCAACCATATAATTTTTCTTTGGCGATGTGTGAAATGGTATGGTGCAGTAAAAAATCTCCTGCAAAAATGCATAGACAATCAGTTCTTTCTTACGCAAAAGAACATCCAACACAAAAACCAGTTGAATTAATGGTATGGTGCATGGAGCAAGCTGGCGATGTGGAAACCATCCTCGATCCATTCATGGGGAGCGGAACAACAGGTGTTGCAGCTATTCAAATGGGGCGTAAATTTATTGGCATTGAGCGCGAACCAAAGTATTTTGAGATAGCTTGCAAGCGCATAGAAGCCGCCTACGCACAAGGTCAGTTATTCGCACCAGAGCCAGTAAAACAGATTCAGGAATCACTTTTATGAGCCTAATATCAGACCTCCCAAACTTCATACCAGAAGAACACTGGAATGAATACTTAGAAATGCGCAAGAAGATAAAGAAGCCAGCGACAGAGTTTGCAAAGAAGCTTCTAATCAAGAAATTGGCGGGATTTTACACAAGCGGTCAGGATTTAGAAAAGGTGCTTGAGCAGTCGATCATTCATAGCTGGACTGATTTGTATGAGGTTAAAGAGGTTCAGCAGGCAATGCAAAGACCATCGAAGTTTGATCCGACGGCCTACGTTAATCAAAGTAAATTGAGGTTGATTAAATGAATGAATATTCGAAGTGGTTTGAGGTTCACTTTAGCAAAGAAAAGCCTAACGGTGAATCTGCTATGGATCGGCTCTACAATCGTTTAGACGGTGCTTATCCTAACAAGTGGCGGGCAAATTTTCCTTCACCAGAAGCAATTGAAAACTGGCAGGTATCTTGGGCGGAAGCTTTCGAAGAAGAAAAAATAACTTTTGAAGAAGTCGCTGCTGGAATTAAGCACTGTCGCAAAAATTTAGAATGGCCTCCAAGTTGCGCAGAGTTCATAAAGGCTTGCCGCCCTGTAGCTAACTCATTGACCGCCTATTATGAAGCCGTGGCAGGCTGTCAGGAACGCTCAAAAGGTGAAATAGGTAATTGGAGTCATCCAGCAATTTATTGGGCTGCTGTGCCGCTTGCATACGATTTACTTAATCAAACGTACTCACAAATAAAATCTCGCTGGGAAGCTGCTTTCGAGGCTGAAATGAGTAAGGGCGAATGGGCAGAGATCAAAAAGCCATTAGTCGCACTACCAGCTCCAAGCCGATCACGTACCGACAACAAAGAAGCTGCGAAAGTATTAAAAGAAATTGGCGCGTCAGATGTACTCAGCAAGAAAAAAGAAGATACGGCTTGGTATCGAAAGATTTTGGAGCGGGTAAAGCGCGGTGATAAGATTGTCTCATTAATACAACGTAAGTTTGCAGAAGATGCAGCAAGGGAGCATGGATACCAAGTGTGAATGGTGTCTCGTGAACTCAGGACTCACTCACGCAACACGTAAATGCTGCGAACTGAGACGATTAGCAACTGCTCCGCGCCATTTTCTAATCGAATACGCTAAAACACTAAGCGAAGAAGATAAGACCAGCC
>ERZ724508.1545-NODE-1545-length-13429-cov-5.246374_pt1 | contig 13429 bp, 21 predicted proteins | sample MGYA00376041_ERZ724508 | MGnify/ENA primary metagenome ERZ724508 (study PRJEB28724, sample SAMN07190887) | wastewater metagenome | isolation source: effluent of sewage treatment plant in Hong Hong | place: USA: Christiansburg, Virginia | collected 2016-03-01 ...
AGAACCGGAAGAAATTAATGTACTCACCATAGTTGCGACGCTGAACCTTCTTCTTGGAAGCATCTTCACTACTCCCAATCGAGCCTTCCCTCCCTGATTCGGAGCCTTGCTTCTTCTGTTTGAGTATCTCTGGAGTAGCATCTGAGCTCTCCTCAGCTTGAGATGCAGCCTGTGCAATCACGGACTCTCGCGATATACTCAGCGGAAGTGTCTTTGGGACTGCTGGAGCTGGTGGTGCGGGTTTGCTCGGAGAGACCTCCTTGTCTTTCTTCTTGCCCTTCTATTTGGATTGTTCCTTCTCATCCTTCGTGTCCGGCTTCTTGGCTGGTTTAACCGGGCCTTAAGCAATCAAACCCTTCTTTTGGTAAGTTTCGAGAAGGCCTTGCTTGGTGGCTTCGTCCATTTCTTCCCATTCCCTCCACACCTTCTTGGTAATCTCACTCTCCTTGAGTTTGGGGAACTTAAGTTTGTACTTGTTAAACTGCTGTCGAGAGAACTCAGTGTAGACCTTGCTAAGATTGTTCTTGCTCTTGCTTTTGCTCTTGGCCTGCATACACCTTTGTAATTATTATGCTGTGCGGAATTGGAGGATAAACGATTTAAATGCACCAATCGCATTTCAAAGCGAGTTGGGCGGGCTTCCACATGGCAGCCGACCTGCCTCCACTCCCGTTCAATAATTACTGCTTCCACCGTTCTGATAAAATTGTAAATATAGCGGGCAGTGGCACCTACAAAGAGTCGTAACTTGAATATTATCAATTGAAAGCGAGCTGGTCGAGCAGCGAATTGTTTTGCGGGTGGAAACAGCTTTTTGATTTGGTGTGACGGCCCAGTGGGTCACGGGTCCGTACTCCCAACAGGCAGGAGGGTTTGCGGAGGTTCGGCTTCGTCTCAATTTCATGAGAAATATGTGAGACCAATCCATCTTCCTGCGGGTTGTTCAGGATGCTAGAATACCGACTTCGTAGTTTCTGAATTCTGGCTTCGATATCGATTGGTTGGATTTTATCTCCGAGGTCCACCGACATGTTTAGGCCGGGCTCCTTGTCACGGGCATGTTTGCGCGTTCGAAGGCGTGGCTCAGGTGTCCATGGAATTTCAATTTTAGGGCGGTTAGGTGATCGTTCGTCTTTTAGCTTATCTTCATACTTCTTGAGCTGCTGTAAAAATCCCTCATTGGGGTTGACCTGGGTAGTTCGATAGTGTACCTTGCTCCGACTTTTTTTGACCTCACAGTAGCAATCCACGAGCGATCTTCCAGTCTTTCTCATGAGATAGGCGATTACAATTGTTACACTTCGTGAGATGCCAGCCATGCAATGCACCAACACCTACCCTAGTAAAAAGGGGTACATTTGTGCGTTTTCGATGCCTTTCGATAAACTCGTAGGTTGTCTCGAAGTATGGGGTCAAATCAAAGTCGTGTTTGTCGTAGGCTTGAATGTATAGGTAGTTTGGCAGGTCCTCCTCAGAATGAGAGAGGAATCCACCTTTAGCCATTGACACTACCGCCCGAATCTCCAACCCTGTATCTCTTGTTCGCGTACGTTTTAGTGTAGGAAGGCTGAGCGCAGCAGAGAGATTTCCGATGTACAGGCCACCCTTGCCACTCTTCGGCGGTATAATGCACTCAATATCCACAGGCGGTGTATGCTCCACCATCATAATGTTAATAAAAAAGCCCGAGGTAATTTCAGTAATCTATTCTCACAACGAACAATATTTTGCCTCAAAGTTGATTGATGTAGGCACGTAACACCAGTTCGTATGTTGCCAGGTCAGAAACCCCTGGTTTTATGAACCCGCCTGATAATTTAAGTTCAGCCTTGACGTCCTTCCACTGACCGACACCCGATAAGATCTCCATCTTTGCCTAAGGTTAGGGAAAAGAGTACGATGAGCGGATCAACTTCTGGTGGCTTGTAAGTAAACGTAACGATCGTCTAAACACCCGGAGCGGCGGTGCCTTTGAGGTTATCACAAGAGAATCGATCGTCCTTTGGCATAATCACTTCGAAGTTTGTAGGTTTTTCAAGTTTTGGGTCGAGAAGCTTGCAGCTTCCCAGAACTAGCTTTCTTTTTAGACTACGTTCGGCTGGGGTGGGTTGGCTACCGTCAATCTTGGTAAACTCCACGAGTATCTTATTGTTGGCAGGACTGAAGATTAACTCCTCATCCTTGATCTTGAGAGGGTCGTAAGTCTGCTAGACTCGTTTGGGTAGGTCCTCCTGAGTAAACAATACTTCTGGTTTGTGATAGGAAAGGTATGCTTGGCGTGGATAACAGTTTCCCCACACGTACAACCGCTTTTAGTCCTTTTGTTCAGCCACCAAGATGTGAATAAGCTCATAAAACCGCTATCCAAGGCGATCGGGTTTAAACCTCACCTTAATTTAAATGTCTTTGTTGGGCTAGATGAGACCTTCAGTTGGGATGCAAGTGAATGCCGACTGTGATGAAATGTTGCGTATGCCTTCAGCTCGCTTGTTTAGTTTAAACTTCAGCTGAAAATTTGTGAGGTTTTTGATGCGGAAACTCTTTTAGGACTGTTCATCGAGGAGGACGCTACCCATATTCAAAAGACCAGATTACGGGTCAAGCTTCACTTCAGGTCGCATACCCTTTCCCCGCAGTATGCAGCTCACTGAATACCTCTCCGTTAGTAGGCGTAGCCTCTCTTCGAAGAACAGTTCTTCCGTCGGCTGGAATTACACAACAAGTGTAAAAGTTTTTCCTGGCTGAACTGGCCTGAGACTGTTAATGACGGTGAATCCACTGAACACCGGGAGCTGCTACCGCATTAGCTTCTCAGTGGTGGAAGTTGTGTTGTTTAGCTTGAGTTCCTGGACGACTCTCGTACCAACTGCTACCTCCCCGAAATCAACTACCTCGCGGTCTAGCAGTAGCTTCTTTTGAGTAGTGGTTGTGCTGATGTTTAGGAAGGTAACTTCGTTGGCACCCATACTTCCCGCCGAGCGGTAGTAGATGGGAACCGTCCACTAGTAGAACTGGTTCGTCGGGAACTCCGTTAATTTACCACCAAGTTCCTGCAGAGCTTTCTCTCCATCAAAGTTCTTTTCGAGAAGCTCTTTCTCCAATTGCTATTTTTCTTGCCGTTCCTTTTCCTGTTGTTATAGCAAGCGCTGTTATGCTTCAAGTTGCTCCTGCTGCTGTTTGGTAAGTTTGGTCTATTTCTTCGTATCTTTTGATTCTTTCTTTCCCTCCTTCTTTGGAGGCTCCACTGGAGGTAACTATGCAGGCTTCGTTGGGGACTGCTCCTTCTTTTGCTGCTTATCTGCGAGGTCTTTTAATGTCGTTGGCTTAAGCTTTCTGAATTGAGATTGGTAGTCGAGCATAACCTGTACAGCCTAACCAGGTCGGAGAGATCCTACCACCGGCGTGAACTTCATACCACAGACCTCCTGGTAGGGCGACACTACCTCAAACTGCAGAGTCTTTCCGCCAGTGTTGTTCTTCACCTCAAACGCACCGTTGTAAATTTCACCTTACTGCAGTGCTGGCAGATCAAACTTATTACTTTCCACCAGCAATTCGGGAGTGCGAATGTTACATGAATAGCTAAACTTAACTTCATTGGTCTCCAGTCCTCCGGTGATCACCTTGCAGTGTAAAATACCTTCTTCGTGACGGTTGCGTGTCCCCACCAGCTTCTCGCTACGAAACTGTACATACTTCGTACGGGTTTCTCGCGGTAGCACCTTAAACTTAGCAAGATCGTTCTCAAAGGAGATATTCTTCGGCACCGGGTAGAACATCAGCTGTTGAGGGAGGTCGCTTTGGTTTTCGTAGGTGACGACGATTCGAGAAGAATAGCCTTCGTCAATATCACCGAAGTTGAGAATTGTGGGTTTCACAATGAGTTTACTCGTGGTAAGTTTGAGGCGAATGCGAAAGGGCACAGGCATGACCTGATCAGCACCAATTAGTTTGAACTCGACCTCGTACACCTGCTATCCTGCGTGGTGCTTCTCCAGGTAGGTCGGCAGCTCACTGTCCACTGTCACCTTCACCCACACTTCAATGCTTGAACGGTTCTGGATGAACCCTAGCACGGGATTGAACTCGAAAAATTTCTTGGTCTCTGGGAGCTGGTGCACCTGCACTTTCATTGGGTTATCGCTCCGATTGTGAAAAATAAGCTTGCGGCGGTAGATGTGATTGGGGAGACAAAGCTCTAAATCGTATAGCGGTTATTCGATGTAAATCGGTACTTCAATGCACTCGCATCTCACCGTTAGTACAATGGGTGGGCTGTACTTGAAGTTCTTGAAGTGCAGTTGTAAGCTTAGTTCGAACTTCCCCACACCTTTCGGAGTTATTGTGATGGGAATCTTCAACTAGCAGTTGCCTCCAATACTTCCGGATAGCTCCAGCGTTAACTGTTCAAGCAGCAACTTGATCGACTCCGAAGGTTGGGCATTCCTACCCACGAGTGCCTGACCATCGGATCCTTTGAATTCGAATTCACTCGGTAATGATCCTTCGTTGCGAATGACGATGTGGGTTGTGCCTTTTTCTCCGTAGATAACTTGCCCGAAGTTGATGTCTGGCTGCTGACACCCAACGATAGTCTTCTTGGAGGTACATTCAATGGGGTAGTCAATGTGCCCTGTTTCGGCAAGCACACTGAAGAAATCGTGGATATCTTCGTTGACAATGGGTGTGAACCTGAATGTTATGGAGCAGCTGAGTCCCGGAGATATTTTGCCTGCAGGCGTATAGTCCACCTCAAAGAAGTTACGGATGCGCTCGTTCAGCGGAAGCACATTAAACGAATTGAAGGCATTGGACACGTTGGTTAGGGAGATCGTGAGGCTATGCATCTTCCCCACCGTAAAGTCCCGAAAGAGGATCTTATCAGGTTTGCTAATGAATGCTGGCCCTTTGAATACCTTACCCTGCACGATCTGCTCCTTGGTGAGGTTCTAGCGATGCCGTTGTTTAGCACGCTCCATATACAGCTTCTCCTCTGCAGTGAGTTCGCGTGTGCGGATGATTCGATCGCCACTTTCATCGTACTCGGGCTGCTGCTGTTCCTCCATAATGCAACTTCCAAAGCAATATTCAAAAATCAGCTGTAGCCGATGTAGTCGGCAAGGTTGACCATTGTGCGGAGCTTCTTTTCGTCCCTGTTGAGGTTGCGTTGGTGGATATCCACCCGGGTCATCGTGGACTTCTTTTCGTGCATCAAGCGTTCAAGAGCACGGGCTTCCAACTCAAACTCTTTAAGGTCAACATTGAAGGGTAGCTTTGTACGACGTACATCCACGTTCGATTTGCTGCGCTGAGGTAAGTATTTGTGGGAGTCTGCGACCTGCTGGTACAGGGATTAGTCATGCGTACCCGATTCATCCATATCGGGGTTTATTACCGGTTTGTTCCGATATACATCGACTACCTCTTAGTGAACGACTTCTGCATCGGAGTTCCTTCGAGGTTCGTCCTTGGAGTATTCTATGATGCGTTGGCAAAACTCCCGATATTCATTAGCTTCGGTTGGAGGGTATCCTCTTTGTGGGGATTAGCGAGTCTGTGGAATCTTTTTGAATAGCCTCCGGTTTTGGTAGAAGTCGCTCGTATGAATGGTGCGAGCATTCTGTTCCAATATCGCTTTCTTCTTATCCAAAAACTATCGGATTTCGGGGTTCATTTCCTTCCCATTTTCGTGGTACATTCTATGGTAGTATTCCTTGTTGATAGCGTAGCGCCCGAGTGCTCGAGAGATGTTGCTTTTTGCGTTGAGAGAGTCCCTTTGGATCTTCAGAGCGATTGTGTCGTGCATCGGCTCAATGAGCCTATTCACATGTGTTGTTAGGAACGCACGCACTGGTTATGGGATTGGTTTGCTTGTTGCAGTAGAAATACGATTCTGCTTGAGGATGCGTTTGGAGAAGCGATGTTCTGGCTCGAAACTCCCATCCTCCTCGAATATTCTCCGTCGAGATTTTCTTGGCGAAGTGTTGGGTGTTGCCGTCTGTGGCGTTTATTACTGTTTTGGCGGACGTATGATAGTCGCGCTGGCTGTCATTGGATTGGGTGCAACCTTCATCTTTAGCAGGTGGCTGCGAATATCATCGTAGTCGTTCTGCTGCAAGCGAGACGTTATTCTTCTGCTAGGACTCCTCTCGGTTAGGGACTTTGCTGCTTTCGGTAGCAGCTGAGAGATGATGTTATGCAGTGCAGTCCGCTAGTCAATGACTATTGGTTGTTCGTGCTCCCCCATGAGTGAATATAATTACTTATTGTCAATGATAAGGCAACCAATGAGCAACGACGATTCCGTGGAAGAGCAACTACTCCGTGAGCTGGAACGAAAAAATGAACGGCAAGGAACCTCACGTACCAGCATCCCTGAAATGTACTTCGTTAGTAATCAAGGGAAGTACAATGCAATTGCTGTTGTACTGATCAATAGGTGCTGGCCACCAGTGACAAGTTTCGATGCTACAACTGCAGTGCCGTCGTTCGGTGCCAGCCACTGTTCTCGAAGTTTCAATGTGGAGGATGTCGTGTGTCCGTATTGTTCGACCACCAACACCTCCGAAGCAATCAGCCAACGATTGTTCGTTGCACCAAATGTAGCTGCCTGAACCGGCTCAAGTTGTGACTCCCACGATTATGAATAGTAGCCATAACAACCGTATAATCTTCTATGCACGTCTTGACGCCATAGTTAGTGCTTGCCACTAGAAACAGCGATAAGGAGAGAAAGTAATCCATAGGAGCTGGATTGCTGGGCGTTATGGGTAAGCACTACTTAAAATCAATCAGTAATTCACCCAGGAGAAAGCTACTTCAACGTCGGAAATACACCATCGATTGTCTATGGGCTGGTCAGAAAGAGATCAAGGCTCTTGAGAAGCAATAAACATCTAGAGGAACATTATACCAGCATACACAACTGCCAATGGGTCCCGTTCATCGAGACAATCGATCGTTGCAAACTATCAACCGGCTTATGAACAGTTCCGGAATTTCTCGCAACCGCAGCAAACTTCTCAATAATCTCTCCTTTCACGGCACCTTTACGAACAAGTTGAAGTCCTAAACAGCCAACACGAAAGGAAAACTTTCAAAGCATATGGGCAAAAGTGAGATTCTTCGGCTAGGTCGTACGATTTTGTACAGCGGTAACATACTGCGCGGTAAGGCTGATCGGCGCAGATAGACCTTCAACATTGGCCTCGCAAGCAAGTTAATTGAGGCCATTGAGACTATCGAAGCCGGATGAGTTCTTAAGAAATGATTCTGAGTTCCATCACTACTTGTTTTTCTTCTTGATCACTTCCTTCACTGTCTTGCGTTCCTCTTCCAACTTCTTACGCCGTTCAAGGTCACGCTTCCTGATCTGCTTGAGATACTCCTCGAATGTTATCTATTTCTCCAAGTCGTCCGGACCCTTCTCTTCCTCGCCGAAGATGCTTTTGATGTTTTCCTCAAGCTGATCTTTGTACCTCACGTAGATTAGTTATAGGGTGTCTTCCACAGTAATGCGTCCTTTCTCCCCTTGATCATACATCAGAAACTGCACCAGGTTGAACAGATTGCGTGGTTCCAAGCCGTTCTTGTCGAAGATGCATCTGCATCAATCAACCACTTACCTCTTGTACATGAGGGTAAACTCGTACTTGCTTACATAGCCGTCTAGGTCCTCATCAACCTCCCAAATCCATTGGTCGACTTCGGGTTTTGTGTAGGGGAACTTAAGCTCCGTTAGGATTCGGATGAGATCACGTTTGTCGAAACCGTCACGTGGCCTGTATAACAGCAACATTTACTGATCTAGAAGGGCTTCCTTGGTATCGTCTCGTTCATTCTTCTGCAGATCACCCTTGCGGCTGAGCCCGCATATTTTATCGAATACCCTATTGAGCCGTTCCTGCTCAATATTCTGGATCGGCTTCTCGTAGATCTCCTCCTCAAGTGACTTCTCCTGAATCTTCTTCTTGTGCTCCGTCGTGGTCGAGCCCATCTTCGAGGTCCCCTGAAGTTTGCTGGCCTATTGCGTTTTCATGGGAGTTATACTTTCAAACAACAATTATAAGCACCTGAGCGAACAATGCTTCAACCAAGTATGTGTGAGGAACCTCTTATTGGCGATCACCTCTTATTTGTATCCCAACAAACGGTATATCGACCAATACTATTGTACTTACCGATTCCGACAGGGAAGTGAACCACCACCAAACTGCAAGCGCTGTAGCGACTGCTGGAATCATTATACTAATAATAAATGTCAAAGCTCTTGCACTTCCTCTATTGCGGAAAGAAATGTGTGCAATTACTCAGTCTGGAGTGTGGAGAAGAAGCTCTTCAGGATGTTCTGAAGGCGGCCAGGCTTGATTTTGGTGTGACATTTTCACTGAATTAGCTCATCTGGACCAATGGAAAGAAAAGTGGCAATTTTCAGTTCCCGGAAACCCTTATGAAGTGGCTGAACGAATGTGAGAGTCAAGCGGTCTACTGCTACGTTGCTGTGAACACATGCCAGCCAAATGCTGCAAACTATCATCAGTCTCACAACCCGGAAAGCCCAACCAATTCCTTTCAAAGGCAATTTGATTAGATGCCGCAGACGAGCTATACAACAAACCAACCCTCCCGACCAATACAATGCTTTTTGGGCAAGAAGCTAGACCCACCGAATTCTGCAAGTGTAAAAGTATTGAATTTACCGGAGACCGCACAAAGGTTTGTTGCTCCTAATGAAAAACCACCTTTAGATAGGGGAACGGGACTTCGGTCAGTCAACAGCTATTCTCATTACGTATCAAGCAGACCAATAAACAGCAATACCGTTCCACTTACCACGATACAATAAGAAACAAGATTGACGAGGCAAATGGCAACAATGCACATTCAACCAAAGACACAAGCATAAACGAGTGTCAACAACTCATTTAAACTAAAGTTTTACCCTTCCGAGGAGGGAGCTAACATACCGCATACTCCCACGAACAATCTGCACGAAAATAACCTAATCCCGATGCCGGTTAGAGAATCAAGGAATTCTGAGAGCCGGACCATTTTGCTACCAGGACAACAAATTTTGATGGATGGTGGCCGCATTAAGTGTCGTTCTGTCGAAAAGAAGCTGGTTGAGCCTCCGTCGCCAGCAAATCGCCTCGCTACCTTGCCTCCTGTCTACTAAGATATTAACGAAGCTAATGCGAGCGTAGCCATCAAACAACCTAATACATACCAAGGTCAGAATCCCGAGACGCCTCCAACTAATAAGCCAGTTGAGTACATCCCAAAGACAAATCCTTTCGAAAGAAGGTAGCAACACGCGACCTATCTGCAACATGCTCCCCAAGTGCAACCGATTATGGAACCTCGGCCAATGACAGTCAATCAGCGCCAGCAACCGACATAGTTCCGAACCGGAGGATAAGAGCCAAGACGATCCATAAAATTACTGAATCACCCACTTCAGCAGGTACCTCAGCAACAGCATACAAACTACCAAAACTATGGTAATTCGCGGAGATGAAGGATCCAGAGATTTGATACTCTATGTCGGTATGAAATATGGTTCTGTCTCCTCTGAACCATACCTAATATAACAGGACATACTGCTACGAATCTTTCCGCCCTCACTTCCCAAAGCAGGTAGGTCTCGATACCCAGCAACAGTAATAGCCTTAAACCACCGATATAATGATAGGTGCCACATCTGCCACCCAATTATAATACTTTCTGCAGCACAGATGAAGCGAATAGTCTTCTTTCATCTCAACAGGTTGTGTGAAGTACTGCTTAAACCAGAGGCCACAATCACGGAGCTACAAACACTGTTGAGTCGAACCAAACTCAAGATGCGTGTGAATTTCGAGCTGGAGCATCTCATCTTTAGCAACGGGAGGTGCACATTCAACTTCCACTACCCCGAGAGCTTGCGAAGTTGGATCAAGTGCTATATCGACAACAATATCTACTGCTACATTGCTGCGAGTGGGGATGATATCACTTCACTAACTGATCAGGCTTACCTTGCGAACTTTCAACCAGGAATGTACGATGGAGAACGGAACGATTCACAATACGACTCAAGGATTGTGATGGCGGAACCCACAAAATCAAAGGTCTACTTCGCAAGCGATCCAGGAGTACCACAGTCAAAATATTCATTCTCGGGTGTTACCGCTAAATCTCAACTATCTACTGTCCAACCCAATAGACTATCCATAAGCTCCTCGAATATAGCTCAGCAACAACAGGGCAACAGAATAATCAATCCAGGAGAAGTAATCCTCGCCGATGGTGGTAGAATCAAAATCCGTTCCGCAGACAAAAGGAATGTGAGATCGCCTCCAAAAACAAAGAAGGAGCAGGTGGTTGAACCTATCGAAGAAGAAGAGGCACCGCCAGAACATAGGTTTGCTCGAACGAATGTCAATAATCGTAAGGATCTGAATGTTTCCAACAACAATCAAGATTAACAGTACAAACATAACATGAAATATGTACCATAAAACAAGAACTATGCCATAATCCATAACTTGAAGCAAGTTGAAGCCAAGGGCATTCCTTCTACGATACGGATGAAAATGCCAAGCACTACAATGAAACCAGATCAACCGCCTCCGGTGACTTACAGCAATCCCTTTCCCAACCCGGAAAATAGTTATCGAAGACCAATAATAATCAAGACTCCTCTCAATCCGCAATCAAGTCCCCAATCAAATCAACTCCACTCTAATACAAATAATCGAAGACTTCCTTTATGACGAGTATATCTATTTTGATTATGCAGTGGGTGGACATTCGAAGTGACACAGTCACAGTTCCGACAGAAAAGATGCGGAAGGCTATGAGCTAAGCTCAGGTCGGTGATGATGTCTACGGTGAGGATCCCACAGTCAATGAACTTCAACGCTTGACAGCTGAGATGTTCGATAAGGAAGCAGCCCTCTTCACACCCTCAGGTACGGCAATCTTAACAGTAGGGTTGATGAGCAACCAACTGAGCGTCATGGCTTGGACCACGCCAGGTAACGAAATCATCCTTTGGGAGAACGCGCACATTTACGATACTTAGACATCGGCACTGGCCATTTTATCGGGGGTCCAAACTCGTTGTGTTGCATCCAAGACCGGCGTGCTGACTCCCCAACAAAGTACAGTTGGCGATGCATTATAGTCGAACCTCTCATTCGGAAGGAGGAGGGAACGCTCTATCCGAGAACACAGTTGATTTGTTTGGAAAATTCACTGTCAAATGGAAGAGTATGGCCTCTGGAAAGTCTTAAAGCTGTCAAGGAGCTCGCTGATAAGTACTCTCTGAAGATCCATATCGATGGGGCGAGGGTCTTCAATGCTTCAGTATCTGTTGGATGCGAGGTCAAGTAAATTGCAAAGAACTGTGATTCTTTGAGTTTCTGTCTCAGCAAGGGACTGTGCTGCCCTATTGGATCCCTGATAGTGGGACCAAAGGAAATGATTGACCGAGTAAGAAAGCTGCGAAAATCTATTGGTGGTGGAATGCGACAGGCAGGAATCCTCGCAGCTGCCGGCATCATAGCTCTAAAATAGATGATCTAGCCGTTGAAGGAAGACCACACAATTGCAAAGTTCATTGCCCGCGAACTAGCAAGAGTCCCAGAATACTAAGTGGACCTCGAAGCGGTGCAAGCCAACATGGTCTTCTTCAAATGCTTGATTCCCAACATCAAACCAGCCGTTCTGGTGAAGCACATGGAGGACAACCTCATAAAGATCAACTAGCCATTTGAACCCAACGGAAATTACAGAATTGCATGCCACCACTACGTACGACACGAGTAGGCCGAGCGAGTTCTCGTTGCGCTGTGTACGTTCATCGTGCAACACCGTTTGGGGTGATAATTATGTCGAAAGATTAACAGAGTGATATGCAAGAGGGAGATTCCCAAAATTCCTGGTTAATTTCTGACGCCCCACCAGAAATTATATTAAATATGGTGAACCTCAAGTTTTCGGTAATGGTGCCACGACCTCTCGAAGAAGTGTTTGGCTACTTCTCTCGGTTCGAGACTATCAGCGAATGGGATCCCAACGTTCGAGAGTCCAAACTCAGACGAAATTTAGAGAATCGTCTCGGTCAGGAATACGATCTGATAACGGTGTGGAAAGGATAAGCCACCAAGATGACCTACCGCACGACTTAGTATGAACATCTGCGCAAGGTGGTGCTGTTCGGCGAGACGGATCGGATAACTTCACGCGACACCCTGCTGTTTGAAGCAGGCCAGCAACCCGGCACCACAAAGTTCACTTACAAAGCAAGCATTGAGTTTAAAGGCTTTCTTAAGCTGTTCACGGTATTTGTGGTGTACGATCTGCACAAACTCGCAGAAGATACCGAACGTGGAGTGCTCAAGCGCTGTCAGGAGCTTTTCCCTCAACGAGTTTGAATAGCCAAGTAAACAGTAGCTGAATTGACTGGTCTGTACTGCTCATATGTAAATTAGGAAACCATTGAAGGTCTTGCCGAGCCTATATCAATATTTATCAATTCATGATAGAGAATCATGATGGGCCGCTCGAGTACTACATCAGCGGCGACCCGCAGTCGACGACGCTGCTGGTGTTCCTTCAAGGATGGCCAGACTCCATGGAGATGTGGGACTATATCACACCTGACACTCTGCTCGGAGATTTTAGGCTGCTCAGGATGAACATCCCCAACCACGGGAACGAAAAGATCCCTTGGGGACAGAATTTCGAAGTGTTGCGAGACAGGATTAAAGCAACAATAGATTAGGTGAAGGGTATCACTGACATTGTGCTGGTGGCTCATGACTGGGGATGCATCTACGGTTACTACCTCGATTACGTACAGTCGTGAGATACTCTCAGAAATATCCCAAGCTACTCAAGCACATGATTGTCATGGAGGTTCCAGCTTTCCTTGAACTGAGCTCAATAAAAGCAAAGTTATTATTTGTAGCTTACCAGCTGTGGCTCATTGTCTCCTACCTCATCGGTGGATCCATCGGGGATCGCATGACCAAGTACTTCAGTAAGATCTCTGGCCATGTGCCAAAATACTTCGCAGAAATCAAGTCCGACCGCAACTTTCCCTATTATTACTTCTGGCGTAACACTCTGTTGGCTCCCTTCCGGAAGAAGGAGGACAACCTTGATGGCTATGTTCCAAGCGTCCCCGTAACCTACATGTTCGGAACTCACAAGCCAGCTCAATTTCATGGTTCAAAGTGGCTGAACTACCTTAAGAAGAATAATGGCGAGTTCCACAGTTTTGAAGCTGGCCATTGGTTCCTGAAGAAGTTCAAACAACCAGTTGTGGACATAATTAAAAGACGTGCTCGCCTCTGAATTCCTTTTGTAGATATTCAAATATTGTTGACGGTTAGCCCACACTTCGAACTTTCTCTCACCCTTTCTCTTTTGATTATCGTTG